>JAEEGL012409950.1_pt1 | contig 112727 bp, 107 predicted proteins | sample 9134231 | NCBI WGS metagenome assembly JAEEGL01 (sample SAMN16246548, study PRJNA631951) | gut metagenome | biome: gut microbiome; feature: rumen; material: fiber-attached | host: Bos | place: Iran: Karaj | collected 2018-10
GTTTTAACCCTGCCTTTGCTTATTCTTAGGTTTTTTCTTATTGATAACACGCAGTACACCCTTCCGGCGCACAATAATGTCATCTGGAGAAATTTTCTTAACACTAGCACGTACTTTCATGGTGTCAAAATCCTTTCTTTTTAGCGTTGCAAACTCCAACACTCTAGAGTAAAGTATTATTGCTAAATACTTTTGCAACTAGTATTTAACGATAAAACCAATATAAAGTGTTGTAAGATTTACAACAGTTAATATTAATCCCTGAGTCTGAAGCTAATTCTACCCTTTGTAAGATCATAAGGGGTTAGCTCAACTTCGACTCTGTCGCCCGGGACGAGACGGATATAGTTCTTCCGCATCTTCCCACTCATATGGGCAACAATAACATGACCATTCTCGAGTTCAACCCGAAACTGGGCGTTCGGTAGAGCTTCAACAACACTACCTGTGAGTTTAATCACTTCCTTTTGACTAGCCATAAATTACTCTTCTAGTCTATCACAAAACTAAATCTTTGTAAATAGCTCACCGAGCAAAAATATTATTACGAGATAAGGTCATACAAGATTGTTACGAGAAAATATCGCAAATCATAACCCAAACAGGGCGTTCTCATCATTGACAAAAACCAATGATGACAAACTAGTAATTAGAACTCATTAGCAAACAAAACCAATCTATGTGTAGCCCCACCGTTACCGTAGGGTGTACCGTAACAAGTCATCAAAGCAATACTATACTGCACTCCGTCACTTCTGGCCTGCGAAACGGCTTTCATATAACTACCAGAGCCATTAAGCTGTAACCTACCAAGCTCAGCATTTTTTTCGTAAACCACCGCTTTGACCACACGGTAATTATGAGTTATCCCATTTGAGTTAATTGAAAAGCTAGTGCCAACACCATAGTTCACTAATCCACCGAAAACATTCCCAGAATTATGCCCATAATAAAACCTATCACCAAATTTGTTTACATGGTCACCAGCGTCAAGCGCAGTACTGCTTACATCGATAACAGGGATATTTCGCCCCGAAACTGAAATATAGCTACCCATAGCTGAGCCATAACCAGTATTATCATCGGTAGGCCTTGTTGGTGTTATCCTTGAATTGAAAAACACAGCTTTCTTAGTATAATCAGAAGAAATATCCGATATTTCCTGATTCTGAACTGTATGCTCAATTTTTTCTATAGTTTCTAACTTCTCTACGCTATGAAGATCGATTACTCTAGCATCGTTACTAATCATAAAGTTTATTAACAAAAAACCAATAGAAATAAATAATATAGATAGGATCTTTTTACTCATATTACTCCCAATGACCTATATGTCTATATTATAGCATATCTTACAAGAAATGTCAATATTTTCAAGAATTCCCCCAATTATAAGACAACTACAAAATAGTTTCTTAAAAAAGACAACGGTTAATAAAACCTACAGCCATTAAGCTCAATCGTTTACTAGTACAGCTCTTGTAAACTGCCTAGATAAATAAGTCTGTCTCTTCTGTGACCACTCCCCAGTACAGGTAATCAAGGTAACCGATTCCTCCCCCTCTTCGGGCGACTTAGCGGCCGTCGACATATAAGAATCAGCCTCGTTAAGTAATACAGATTTGTTCTCCACGACCTTATACTTAAAGATTAAACCGTCACCTCTCTCAATCGTAATCAAATCGCCGTTTGAAAGAGATGGAAGCTTCTTGAAAACACCCGAAACATTCGGCCCACCGTTGTGTCCATCTATAATCAAAGTCCCTCCCATACCAGGTTTACCGGATTTGGAATACCATCCCACATCAAAAATATTGCGAGGTGTATCAAGCTCACCAGTATTAGTTACATTCATCGCTAAAATACGTGCTTTCTTAACACCAAGTTTTTCAATAGTTAAATATCTCGGGCGGTCCGGTGCAACAGTATATTCTTTTACCTCAGTCTCCGTCGGCTCTTCTTCTATTAATTCCTCAAGTTCGACTGCACCAACATCGGACACCTCCTCTGCTACTGCCCGCTCACTTCCTTCCTTTTCGTTATAATACTGCGCCTCGAAAATAACCACCCTCAAAAAGACTACGAGAAATATAGTAGCCAGAACCCCCCAAATTGCCCACTTTATCAGTGTCTTACGACTTTCAATCTTGAAGCTCATTCCCAAAATCGTCATAAGTTATCATTAAAGCTCTCGAATCCACCGACCTTAGATTCTCTAGTGCCACCGTAACCACAATGAGAAGTCCAGTACCCGTAATCGAAAGACCAAGCGGAGCGCCAGTAGTAATGATGAAAATGTAATCAGTAATAAATGGCAACATTGCAATTACACCAAGAGCGAGTGCACCAAATAAATCAAGCCGGGTCACCACTTTACTAAGGTATTTTGCTGTCTTCAGACCAGGGCGAACTCCCTCAATAAACCCACCTTGTTTTTGCAAATTGTCAGCAATTTCTTTCGTATTAAAAATAATTGAAGTATAGAAATAAGTAAACATAAACACTAAAACGAAATACAAAACAGGATAAACAAACCACTGCCAAGTAATACCATCTGGATACATCACTGCAAAGTTACTTGCCGAAGGAGCAGAGAAAATCGCAGTTAAAGTCGCTCCAAACTCGTTACCGCTATCAAAAGTCTGAATCACCTGGCCAATCAATGCCGGCAATGAAAGGAATGCCGTTGCAAAAATCACTGGAATTACACCGGCTGCAATTAGTTTAATAGGCAGAATAGACTTAATCCCTCCATAAGATGAGTTACCGTGCACTCTCTTAGCGTAATTAATCGTAATTACCCTTTGCGCTTCGTTAATTTTAACTAAGAAATATATTACCCCAAGCAGAATTAGGGCAAATATCACATAACCCCAAAAGACAGACGACTGAACTGGAAACTCCATTCCAAAAATGCTCAAATTTCCATCGCCCAAAGACACGAGTCTATCCCCAAAACCGCGTAGCATCGATGGCAACTGCGACACGATCGAAGCAAAAATTAAAGTTGAAATACCATTACCTATACCTTGCTCAGTAATTAGCTCACCAAGCCACATCAAAATTAAGGATCCAGTTGTCATCGCGGTAACAGATAAGAACCAGTCTCCCAGTGAAGGCGTAAAATCTGTTGCGATATTCGCCGCCACAGTAGATTGATAAAGAATGAAGATATAGGCAATCGATTGAACTATAGCTAGAGGGACGGTAAGCAACCTCGTCCATTGATTAATTTTTCGACGGCCAGTTTCGCCATCGTTAGACAGTTCTTCTAACGACGGGAATGCCTTGGTAAAAAGCTGAATTACAATCGAACTTGTAATGTAAGGAGAAAGACCAACAAGCAATATACTAAACTGAGCCAAACCACCCCCAGAAATCATATTAAGAAAAGAAGAAAAATCAGACTTACTTAACAAATTCGAAACAGCCTCTTTAAAAGTCGCTGCATCACCCATTGGCACAGGAATATGAGCCATCAAGCGATAAGCTACAATAATACCAAGAATAATTGACACACGCTTTAGCATGTCTTTATTTTTTAGGGATTTGAAAATAGTCTTGAAATGCATAATAACCTCTGAATTTTGTACTATATATAATAATAGCATACTTTAAAAACTTTTTAAACACCAAAAAACCCTAATTAAATTAGAGTTTTTTGGACCAGAATTAGATGTTCTAAAGAACTAAAGGTTCTTTAGGTCCTCCTCAGTAGGAGTCTTAGCATTGGGCGCCTCCAAATCCTCCAATGGAACTACGCCAGTTCCGACAGGAATCTTGCGACCAATAATTACGTTTTCCTTTAGCCCACGCAAGTGATCAACCCTACCATTGATTGCAGCGTTTATCAGAACTCGTGTTGTGTCCTGGAATGATGCTGCCGACAAGAACGAATCAGAGTAGATAGAAACCTTCGTGATACCAAGTAATAGGTTCGTAAACGTAGCCGGCTCCTTCCCTGCCGCTTCGAGTTTTTTGTTCTCAGAAACTACTGCCGCCCTCGAAGTGATATCGCCAGACACAAAACTCGAATCGCCTGGTTCATTAATCTGCACTCTTGAGAACATCTGGCGCACCAAAATCTCAAGATGCTTTGGTGAGATTTCATGACCCTGCGCAGCATAGACATTCAAAACATCGTTCATAATGTAACGTTCAGTCGCCTCGATACCTTTATACTTCAATAAATCTTGCAAATTGAGAGAACCAGTAGTAATTCTATCACCAGATTCGACTGTATCGTTTGATTTTACGACCAATTCTGCATCCCCAGGGATCTCAAGCTTCACTGGAGCGGTATTAGCAGAGACAAGAATCACGGCATCTTTAACTAGTTCTATTACACCGTCACGCGGAGCTTTCACCGATGGCTTGTCGCCACTCTTTTTAATGATGACATGACCAGCTTTTACGCTCTCACCATCTTTAAGGGCCGGCTTGCGACCATCAAGCTCAAATTTCTCAACTTCGCCAGATTGCGGAGTAATCTGCACTACATAGTGATTTCCATCTTCCCATACTTCTACCACACCGGCAATCGGAGTAACGTAAGCCTGACCTTTTGGCGTACGCGCCTCAAGCAACTCTTCTACGCGTGGAAGACCTCTAGCAATCGCACCAGAACCAGCCACACCGGAACCATGCTTAGTATCGAGCGTTAGCTGAGTACCAGGCTCACCAAGAGACTGTGCCGCAATCACACCAACTGGTTCATTGGCGGCAACTAAGGCTCTAGTTGACATGTCTATGCCATAAGCCTTCCGAGGCACACCTTCAACGGCAGTAGTAGAAAGAATCGATTGTATCTTCACTGAAGCAATGTTTTCATCTTCCTCGATCTGTGCGGCAATTTCTTTAGTTATCAATTGGTCGGCTTCAAGATAGCCAGGCACTGCTTCAGCCGTATAGCGACCAGCCAATCTTGCGGCAAAGCCAATACCAGACAATTCGCTCTCGTATCGATAAACCGTAAAGCCAGGATCATCCGCTATTTCATCCGTAGTAAACACATCTTGTGACACATCCACTAAACGACGCGTCAAATAACCCGAGTCGGCCGTACGAAGTGCCGTAGACACCTGCCCTTGACGTGCACCTCGAGTCGCGATGAAGGACTCTAGGGTATTAAGGCCCTTCTTGTACGAAGACTTCACTGGAAGCTCGATTTCATTGTTGTTAATATCTACCATGATACCAATCTCGGCGGAAGCAAGCTTAATGTTAGAAATATTACCACGAGCCCCAGAGTTTACCATGACCGCGATATCGGTATCCATTTCCGCAAGCTTACTCTGTAGGAATTCAGAAATCTTCTTGTCAATATCTCGCCAGTTTGCAATTGTCAATTTATAACGCTCTTCCTCCGTCACGAGGCCCTCGTTGAATTGCTCTTGAATCAAAGCTGTCTTAGCGTCGCCTTCCGCAATGAAATCGTCGATTTCGTCATAAGTCGGGTAGTCGTCCTTAGCAGTAGAAATCGAGGCAACGGTCTCATATTCAAATGCCAAGTCCTTCAAATCGTCTGCCGTTTTTACCATCACATCCGCACCATACATGTCAAAAATGTTAGCCATGACTTTAGACAAGTGTTTCTTGGTCTGTACAGAGTTATCGTATGGATAATCCACTGGTAAAATTTCGTTGAAAATCACCCGACCGAGTGTCGTATCACGAATCTCTTTCTTCGCAAACACTCGAATTGGGGTCTGCAAAGCGATAATACCCTGATCATAAGCCATCTCGGCCTCGTAGACACTCGAAAAGGCCTTCGGTTCATCTGTATCTGTACCTGGCTTATCGTATGTAAGATAGTACGCGCCAAGCACTACGTCCTGATAAATCGCAAGTACTGGAGAACCATCCGCCGGCTTAAGTAGATTCTTCGACGCAGACATCAATTCTCTAGCCTCCGCTTGTGCGGCATCAGATAGAGGTAGATGTACGGCCATCTGGTCGCCATCGTAGTCAGCGTTAAAGCCAGACGCTACGAGTGGATGAAGCTTAATAGCCTTACCGTCGATCAACCTTGGCTGGAAAGCCTGCACCGACAAACGGTGAAGCGATGGAGCACGGTTCAGTAATACGTATTTACCTTGAATTACTTCATCAAGCGCATCCCATACCGCTGTCTCTTTAGCCTCAATCAAACGCGATGCAGCACGAATGTTGTTCGCGTATTCATTGCTAATCAGCCAAGAAATCACAAATGGTTTAAATAGCTCCAGCGCCATCTGCTTCGGTAAACCACATTCGTTCAGTTTTAACTCAGGACCAACCACAATCACCGAACGACCGGAATAGTCAACACGCTTACCGAGCAAATTCTGACGAAATCTACCCTGCTTACCTTTCAAAAGATCAGATAGAGACTTCAACTTACGGCGTCCATTAGTTGAGCTAGCACTCCTAGAGCCATGCGCAGCAGAGTTATCGATCAATGCATCCACAGCCTCTTGCAACATCCTCATTTCGTTCCGACAGATAACTTCAGGAGCATTTAGGTCCATCAGCTTCTTCAAACGATTATTTCGGTTGATGACTCGACGATAAAGGTCATTCAAATCGGAAGTAGCAAATCTACCACCAGGAAGCGCAATCATTGGTCTTAAATCTGGCGGAATAACCGGTATTACTGTTAGAATCAAATCCTCAGGTTTAATTCCCGCAGCCTGCATCCCTTCAAGAGTCTTTAGACGCTTTTGGATTTTCTTCTCTTTTTGACCTCTCGCCTCTTCCTCCTCTTTATGCAAATCATCAATGAGCTTATCTAAGTCAATCTCATCCAGCAAAGTCTTAATCGCCGTCGCGCCCATACCAACCGTTATCAAACCTTCATATTCTTCTGGAAGATTGCGGTAATCGATTTCAGAAATCACTCCACCCTTCTTAAAAGATTCGAGTAAAGACTTGCGCTTCTGGTAATCGTTCTCTAGCTCGCGGAGTTCCTCAGTCTGAGCCTCAGCTAGAGCCTTAACGTCGGCGCCTTCCGTCTTAGCTTCTTTCTCGTAGCGAAGCTTAATCGCATCACGAGCTGCGTTAGTTTGCCCTTCTAACTGTTCGAGCGTTTTTACGATTTCGTCGTCCTTTGCATCCGTAATCAGATACGTCGCAAAATATACTACACGCTCAATATTCTTTACAGTAATGTCCAAAAGCAAAGACAAAGCCGAAGGAATCCCACGCATAAACCAAATATGTGCGACTGGTGCAGCCAGAGAAATGTGCCCCATTCTCTCACGTCTCGTAATCGATTTCGTTACAGGGTTACCTTCCTTGTCAACCGCCATTTCACGCGAGCGTACGCCCTTTAATCTAGAATCGTGCGGATTAATATCTTTAGTTGGACCAAAAATCCTCTCACAGAACAACCCATCACGTTCTGGTTTCTGAGTGCGGTAATTAATAGTTTCCGGCTTTGTTACTTCACCGTAACTCCAATTCAATATATCGTCACGGCTTGCTACCGTTAATCTAATTGAATCAAAGTCCGATGCGCTAATGAAATTATCCATCCAAGCCATCTTAGAACTCCTCTCCGAGGTCGACAGTTCCGTCATCTTCGTCGGCCTCTGTTATTTCGATACCTTCTTCCGCCATCATCGCTTCGGCCTCTTCATCGTCGAGATCCAAAATCTGTGGCTCAGTATCTTTCTTATGTTGATCATAAATCAATTGATCATCCTTAGACTTCTCAATTTCCCTCGAAGTCTTCTCAATTACATCTCCAGCGTCGGCAGAATCACCATGATCCAGTAAATCTACCTTGAGACCAAGACCTTGCAGCTCTTTCACGAGAACATTAAAGCCTTCCGGAAGTTTTGGCCCCTCAATAGGCTCATGTTTAATTATTGCTTCGTACGCTTTAGCGCGTCCATAAACATCATCGGACTTAATTGTGAGCATCTCTTGAAGCGTGGTAGCAGCACCATAAGCCTCAAGCGCCCACACCTCCATCTCTCCGAATCTCTGACCACCATTCTGAGCTTTACCGCCAAGCGGTTGCTGTGTGACCATTGTGTAAGGACCAGTCGACCGAGCATGAATCTTATCTTCCACCATATGATGGAGCTTCAACATATGCATTACACCAACCGAAGTTCTCTCGTTAAACGGCTCACCTGTAAGTCCATCATAAAGCTGTACTCTACCATCCCGAGCAATGCCAGCTTTTTCGAGCTCATCGCTAATCACTTCGTCCGGTACACCGTTAAATGAAGGTGTAGCAACCTTGTATCCGAGAGCCCTAGCTGCCATACCAAGATGGGTTTCGAACAATTGCCCAAGGTTCATACGTGATGGTACACCCATCGGCGAAAGCACGATGTCAATTGGCGTACCGTCTTCCATAAATGGCATGTCTTCTACAGGCAAAACACGGGAGACCACACCCTTATTGCCATGACGCCCAGCCAATTTGTCACCAACACCAATTTTTCGCATCTCTGCTACAAATATCTTGATTTGCATAATGACACCAGCCTTCAAATCATGGCCTTGTTCTCTGGTGTAGACTCTTACATCTACAACCTTACCAGTTGAAGAGCCGTTCATTCTGATCGAAGTATCGCGCACATCCTTAGCTTTCTCGCCGAAGATAGCTCGAAGTAATCTCTCCTCTGATGAAAGTTCTTGCTCACCTTTAGGAGTAATCTTACCTACCAAAATATCGCCGTTCTTTACTTCAGAACCTACCGTCACAATACCGTCTTCACCTAAATGCCTGAGTGAGTGCTCAGAAACATTCGGGATATCACGCGTTACCTGTTCCGGACCTAACTTAGTCTCGCGTACCTCTACATCGAAATCCTTAATATTTATGGAAGTCAATGTATCGTCTTCGACTAGGCGATTCGAAATCACAATCGCGTCATCCATGTTATATCCACGCCAAGGCATAAACGCAACTAATAAATCACGGCCGAGTGCTAGTTCTCCATTATTAATCGAGGCGCCCTCGATCAAGGCGTCACCCTTCTTGACTTTTTGACCTCTAGCTACTACGCATCTCTGGTTATAACAACGGTCATCATTAGTCTTCTCAAAATGTTGCAATTTGTATTCTTCATCACCGCCCTTATCGTAAGTCACAATCACAGAGACCCCATCAGCCTTTTTCACGACGCCATCGGCTTTTGCCATCACAAGTTGTGAAGTATTCTTAGCGACTTCACGTTCAATACCAGTACCCACAATCGGGTTATCCTGCCTAAGTAGTGGGACGGCTTGTTTCTGCATGGCGCAAGCCATCAAAGAGCGGTCAACGCGGTTCTTCTCCACAAAAGGAATCAGTGAGGCAGAAACACCAAGAATTTCTTTATGAGCTGCATCGACATGCGTGACCCTACTTGCTTCAACCTGAGCCGGAGTACCATGAACTCTAGCCGAAACCCAATCTTCTACAAATTTACCGTCTTTATCTAGTTTTACAGACGCATCAGCAATAATCGTGTCATTTTCTGCGTCCACATCCATATAAACAACTTCGTTCGTTACCTTGCCATTCTTCACAACACGATAAGGGGCCTCAATAAAGCCATATTGATTTATTTTGGCGTAAGTAGCAAAGTTAAGCACCAAACCTACGTTACCACCTTCTGGGGTCTCTACAGTACAAATACGGCCGTAATGGGTTGGGTGAGCATCACGTACGTCAAATCCTGCACGCTCCCTCGTCAAACCACCAGGACCCATCGAAGATAGACGCCTCTTGTGAGCAAGTTCCGAGAACGGGTTAACCTCATCCATCAACTGTGAAAGTTGTGATGTAGCAAAAAATTCTTTTACTGCTGCCACAACCGGGCGAGAATTAAGTAGCTGCGAAGGTGTTACATCCTCTAAGCTCGCCATTGACATACGGTCCAGAATATTCCGCTGCAGTCGGAGCATTCCTAGTCTAAACTGTCTCTGTACTAGCTCACCGACTAGTTTTACTCTACGATTGGCCAAAGAGTCGATATCGTCGGCAGGCTCCTGAGTATTATTCAAACGAATTATCTCAGAAATAATCGCTATTACATCATCCATCTGCAATGTACGATGTTCTGGATCATTTGGCGTATCAAAACCCAATCGACGATTAATCTTAAACCGACCAACATTTGAGTAATCATATCTCTTTGGGTCAAAGAACATACGCTCAATCATTGATTTAGCGTTCTCAACCGTAGCGAGATCGCCTGGACGAATTCTACGATACACTTCAAGAAGAGCTTCGCCTTGGCTAGAAGTTGTGTCTTTTTCTAAAGTTGCATCAATATAACTTTTTTCACCATTATCAATATCTGCAAATTTCTCTTTAATGGCAGACTTAGAAAGTCCCAGAGCTCTCAGAAATGTAGTAACGGGCATTTTGCGACGACGATCAATCTTGATGTAAATCGAGCCGTTTGCGGCAGTCTCGAATTCAAGCCATGCACCACGTCCAGGAATCACCTTAGCGCCATAATAACGCTTCAAGCCAATCGTCTCAGCATTAAAGAAGACACCAGCCGAACGAATTAACTGCGACACAATTACGCGCTCAGTACCATTGATGATAAAAGTCGCTCGTTCGGTCATCCATGGATAATCACCGAAATAAATATCCTGTTCCTTTTTCTCCCCAGTAGTCTTATTCTCAAGTTCTACTAAAACATGAAGCGGAGCTTCATAAGTAGCTAAGTTATATTTAGCTTCTTGCTCGGTTTCCTTCGGGTCCTTAAAATAATAATCTTTGAATCTAAGCGAGAGCTTTTGACCCGTATAGTCATCTATCGGGTTGAGTTCTTCAAAAACCTCTCTTAGACCATTCTCAACAAAGTCTCTCCACGAATCCTTCTGATGTGCAGTTAGATCCGGAATCGGCAGAGCTTGGTCGCCTTCGGTGAAAAACACTCTCTCACCGGAAATTGGTTTCTTTGCCATTTTACCTCTTTTAGTGTTATTAGTATTCTTTTTGCGATGATTAGAAAGCTACACTCCTTCGCTTCAACCATCTTGGCTCCGAAGACTACTGCCTGTTTTCCCCCTAGAAGCCGCCAACTTCCAAAAAGTTACAAAAACAGGGCACACTACTTCTTAATAAGAATTATAACCTACATAATGCAAAAACTCAATACTTTTTTAAAAAAAATTTGTAAAAATCTCTTGCAATTATTGCAGTAACGTGTATAATTAAACATAAGCTAACTAACTGCGAGTTTGCTTACAATTTATCATAAAAGTTGAGAGCTTATCTATGTCAAAAAATCCCCACCGTTGAGGGATTTTTTGATTCAAACGAACCCAAGACTGAAACAAAGATTAAATATGAATTAAAATACCTATACCTTTACATATATCTATACCCATACCCATACCTATACCTATACCTATACCTATACCTATATCTAAACCTATTCCTATACATGCGCCTACGCCTGTACCTACAATCATAACTATAGCCGTTATTACGCCAAGCGCCTCAAAAAACCTAATCTCCAACCCGATAAGGCACAAAGATTAGGTTTTATATTTGAGATAATTAGATATCTAGATCATCGAGATCAGCAAGCTCTGCTCTAGTCTTTTCTGCTAATTCCGAAGGCTCCTCGTCTACGTCGCTACTTTCACCTTCATTTTCTTCACTAGTCTCAACCGGTTCATCGTATCGTTCCTCATTTTGTTCGCCTTCTTCGTGTCTCTCGTTGCGACTCTCACTGGCCCCATCATCCCTAGAGTCCCGACCGCCTTCATCGTTGTTTACAATCTTCAAATTATATCTCGCGTCTTGCTTTGTGCCCAGAGCCCTAAGCAACACCCTAATAGCCTGCGCTGTCATACCGCGTTTGCCAATGATCCGACCGACATCCTCAGGAGCAACGGTCAATGATAGTAGTACTCCTTTCTCATCGATTTTACGCTCAACTGCTACCTCATCCGGATTGTTGACTAAGGTTTTTACGATGTATTCTACAAATTGCTGATCAATAGTAGCCATAAATTTCTCCATTTAAGTTAATACCTCAATTATAGCACAAGAATAGTTTTTTGGCGAAACATAACCACCATTTCAAAAATCATAAACACAATTACTGCACAACAAAATAACACTCCGCTAGGAGTGTTATTTAAGATACCTAACAGAAAACTATTCCTTATTCTCTGCGGTGTCACCGGCATCAGTTGCATCAGTGCCATCGCCGTCAGAAGCCGGCTCTTCTTTTGGCTGATTCTTCCTTAATTTATCTGCGTGCTTAGCTGCTTTTGTCTTCTTTGAGGCTAACTTTACCCAAGATGGTAACTTCACGCCATTTTTTGATAAGATGAAAGCCACACGACTAGAAGGCTGTGCGCCATTTTTTAGATACTTTTCTACAGCCTCTTTATCCAAAGTCAAAGCTTTAGTAGCTGGGTTGTAGTTGCCGACCTCAGCAACCACGCGTCCCGAAAGTGGATGACGCTGTGATTCTTGGACGACTATCCGGTACGTAGGGTAATGCGACCGGCCATTACGTTGCATGCGAATCGCTAGCATTGTTCTCCTTTAATTAAATTACTCCCCTAATTATATCATAAAATCAAGAATAGTTAAACCCCTGTTTTCTTATCTAGGCTCTTGTATTTCTTTACTCCCTCACGTGCCGCCGCTGTTTGCGCTTCTTGCTTAGAATGCCCAGTTCCGGTCCCCTTTAAAGAATCGCCCACATAGATTCCGACCGTGAACTTCTTATCATGATCCGGTCCTTCCTCTTTCAAGGTTCTATATACCGGCGTTTGCCCATCGATTTTCTGCGCTAGTTCCTGCACGTAAGATTTCGGGTCTCGCCAAGTCTCCTCCTCTAAAATCGCATCGATCTTGACAATAATATGTTTATAAATAAACTCTTTAGCTTTTTCGTATCCCTGATCCAGATAAATCGCCCCAATTACCGCCTCAAAACAATCTGCCAGAATTGAATCGTGTGCTCTTTCAGAACCATGCTTTTCACCCTTAGACAACCTAACGAGCGGCTCATATCCAAGTTCTATCCCGGATTCGCCAATTGATTCAGTTCGCACCAACGCCGCTCTCAGCGCCGTCATTACACCTTCGGGATAATCATAATTGCGATACAAAAAGTCCGACGACACCAATTCGAGTACTGCGTCACCTAGAAATTCCAATCTCTCATTATGCTCACGCGCCGACTTATGTTCATTGACGTAACTCCGATGTGTAAGCGCAACGACTAGTAAATTAATATCATTGAATTCAAATCCCAGTTTTTCTTTTGCAAATTCCTGATATTTACTTGTATCCATTTTTCCTCCTTAAATTATATCAAAATCTCTTTTATAATTTTTATTCATCCGCAACCCTCGCTTCAACCACAACTGCACTATAGCTCCAAGACCAACTTGTCCACCCATCTAGCATCACCAATATGCCTCTAGCTAAACTCACCAGCTCTGATTTTTTTCTTAGCAATCAGCATCAATTTACCAATATCTTCATATTCAATCGCATTCAAAGCATCAGCAAACGAAAACCATTGAATCCCTTTCATCCACTTTTCACCAGTAGGCAATTCGTGGTCATCAAGCGCCTGCACGAGATAAATTTGCGTCGTCATCAGAACCAACTTATCTGAACGGCGATACTTAAAGTGTATTTTCCCAAGCCAAGTCAGAATCGAAACATTCTTAAGACCCGTCTCCTCCTCTATCTCGCGTCGCGCAGTCATCTTGGCAGTCTCTCCAGGTTCGATATGCCCCTTCGGAATTGTCCAACGATTCTTAGAATCTTGGATTAGGAGCACCTCGATATCTTTTTTATCTTCGGTAAACCGAAAAATAATCCCACCAGAAGTCGGTTCTCTAACAATTTCCTGAATTGCAACTTTTTTACGAAAGACCGCAGAAGTAATCTTCTTGAAAGGAGATTTCTTCATAGCCTCTGCCGGTAAAGCTTCCGGAACTTTTAAGGCTCTACGACTCAGTGGTTCCAGACTGTTCGTTATCGTCGGTCTTCGCTTCCTCGGCTGCCGGGTTTCTTGGTTCATCATGTTTTTCTTCAACAATTCCGAGCTGCTTATAAGCTGTCCCGAGCACGCCATTAATAAACTTTGACGAATTCTCAGAGCCAAACGCTTTAGCGAGCTCTACTGCTTCATTAATTGCCACCTTCGGAGGAATACTATCACGACACTCCGAAAGCTCATATAGCCCCATCCTTAAGACATTTCTATCAATAGCAGAAATTGACGAAATTGGCCATTCTGGCGCCATTGGCTGCAGTGCCTGATCAAGCGTTTCAAAAGACTTCGTAACGTTATGCGCTAAATTGTACACAAACTCAGTATCCCCTAACGCTTTCTCGTAAGGCTCAATATTTTTTGCTATAATAATGTCCAAATCGACCTCGGGGTCGCCCGCCTGTGTTCTTAACTCAAATTCATACAAACTTTGTAGAACAATTACTCTTCCTAAATGTCGATTACTTGCCATATTTTAATCTTCTCTTTTAAATTATTTAGTAGTTTTAACTTTAAGATTTGGGGTCTTTTTCTTAGTTTCGAAAGCCTTAACTGGAGAAACTTTATTTACGCTCCTCGCTAGCTTTAGCCTCAAATGACTCCTGCGTAGACCAGTCTTACGTGGGCTACTCTGTTTTTTAGGTTCAGGCATTTTGCTCCTTTTTAATAATAGATAATTTTCACCATTCTATCACAAATTCCCCAAAAAAGCAAAAAAATAAAACCCGGTCAATGATAAAGCTATTTTGTCCTCATATAGCCTTCGCGACGTCAATCAACACACGCTATCTCTATCGCTCTAACTCTTTTAAGGCTTTCTTTATCGCCGGACGATCAAAACCCACAATTCTCTTCCCACATATTTCGGTCACTGGCACAGACTTGATATCGTCAAATTTCGACGCATCCACCTCGACATACTCAACCCCATTTGACTCCAGCCAATCCATCAGAGCATGACAATAAGCGCACGTCGGAGTAGTATAAACTTTTACCATAACAACAGTATATCATATCGACTAGCATATTAAACCAAATCACTATGGAGAGCACATCAAAACCAATACTCAAATCTTCCAGTAGCTCTATTCTAGCTTTTCGCCAATTGAAGCTCCTCCACAAGCCAATTGATACATCGCAATCCCTGCCGCTACAGAAACATTGAATGATTCTTTCTTACCAAACATCGGAATTTCTAGAAACAGATCGACTTCACTATAAAGGTCAGGATTAATCCCATGCACCTCCTCACCCAAAAGTAAAACGACTTTTTCCTCGAGCTTGCCCGGCAAAGAAGAGTCATTTAGCTTTACTAGTCTGTTATCGCTGATGTTATTCTCTAGACCTAAAATCTGATACCCATCTTTCTTGAGCAGCTTTAACTCCGAGAATATATCACCAGACGAATAAATATCTAACATCTCCTCCGCACCGAGTGCCGTCTTACGAATCTCACGATTCAACTTATCGCGAAGATGCGGCAAGACTCTTTCGTCGTTAAATCTCGGCGTATAACCCGACAAAATCACTCTTTCAACACCGAACCCTTCGGCCGTCCGAAGAATTGCCCCGACATTATAAGTCGACCTAATATTATCGAGAATCAGTATTAGTTTCATTAGACAACGAGATTCACTAGCTTTGCCTTCTTTACAAAGATAGCCTTCTTAATACCGCTTTCTATATATTTCTGCAACTTCTCATCCGATTTGACGGTTTCGATAATTTTTCCTTCATCATCTAGATCGGAAGCGTCAACCTCAAACTTTGAACGCAGCTTACCATTCACCTGTACTACCACCACCACTTTATCAGAAACCAAATACTTATCATCCCACTTCGGCCATTCATCATCAGCCCCCAGTTTCTCTAGCATTTCACTAGCTAAATGTGGCGCAAACGGCTTTAATAACTTTGCAAGAGCAACCAAATCTTCCCGAGAAGCACCTGTCTTATAGAGCTCGTTAACATATTCCATCAAGCACGCCACAGCTGTATTAAAACTACACTTATAAATATCCTCAGTTACCTTCTTGACAGTTTTATTCCTTAGCGTTACGTTTTCCGAGCGATCCGAAATCATGCTTTCGGATTGTTGCGAGAAAACTAGATTATAACACCGATTCAAGAACCGATAAACACCCCCTACCGAACGTGGGTCCCATGAAGCATCAAGCTCCACCGGGCCGATAAACATCTCGTAAGTTCTTAACGTGTCAGCACCATAACCCTCATCAATCACGTCCAGAGGGTCAATTACATTACCCTTAGACTTACTCATCTTCTTACCATCCGGCGCATTAATATAGCCATGATAAATCAACTTCTTAATTGGTTCCCTAAACGGTAAGTATCCCATATCGGCAAAAAACTTACACCAAAACCTAATATATAACAGGTGGGCCACGGCATGGTCAGCCCCCACATAGATATCAGTCGGCGCCCAATAATTAATCGCCTCAGCATCCCAAGCCGCTTTATCATCATGTGGTGAAGCATATCGCCACAAATACCAAGAAGAGCAAGCATAGCCATCCAATGTGTCAGTTTCGCGCTTCATTTTTTCCATATGAGTCTCACCAGTCTTTGGGTCTATCACCGGAATCTCAACCTCCAGCCAATCCTTAGCCTTAGCCAAAGCCGAGCGTCCCGAATTATCTGGACGATAATCATCCACCTCTGGAATAATCACCGGTAATTGCTCCTCCGGGATAGCATGAGCATTTCCGTCCTTATCATAAGCAATTGGAATCGGACAGCCCCAATATCTCTGCCTAGAAATCAGCCAATCGCGCATACGATAGGTAGATTTATTATGTCCCAAGTGATTCTTCTCTAGCCACGCCACTATACGCTCTCCTGCAATGGCATGCTCTAGGCCATCATAATCACCAGAATTAATCATAATACCGTCACCCACGATGGCACCAGGATTCTTGTAGTAGCCAAAAGTTTTTACATGGAGCTCGTCCCTAATTTTTTCAATGACTTTTTTTTCGTCAAGCCATTCAATCTCAAAGCTCTCTTCATCATCCAGAGCTTGGTCAACTCGCTTGTCAGACTTCAACCGAAAAGCAAAACCATAAAACTCCTTCTCGATATATTCTCCACGATTAGCCGCATAAAACCGATGAAGAATCCGCGGAGTTTCCATAATCAATTCTAGGTCAACGTAACCAGTCTCTTCGGCAATTTCGCGGCGCACACATTCTTCTGGCGTTTCGCCACTTTTATTTCCGCCACCGGAAAAGAGATGTTGATCGCGACCGTCCGTTTTACTCCAATCAAGAACGAGATATTTTTTTGTCTCCGGATTATATACTACTCCCAGCGCTCCCCAATCTTTCCTCTTAGCATCGTCATGGGGCTCACCAGTCACTTCCTCAATTACTTGACGAATCGGCAAATCGAACTTCTTCGCAAACTCATAATCACGAGTATCGTGTGCAGGAACAGCCATAATCGCCCCCTCGCCATATCCCGCCAATACGTAATCAGCTACCCAGATAGGTATTTTCTCGTTGTTAATCGGGTTTATCGCATAAGCACCAGTAAATACCCCCGTCTTCTCCTTATTCTCTTGACGCTCAATTTCAGTCTTTTTAATGGCATCTGAGCAATACTTTTTTACTTTAGAGGCATTATCGCTAGAAACTATTTTCTCGATCAAGACATGCTCCGGCGCAAGAACCAAAAATGTCGCACCAAACAAAGTATCAGGTCGCGTAGTGAATACGGTAACTTTCTCATCTAACCCATCTACTTGAAAACTAATCTCCGCGCCTTCGCTTCTACCAATCCAGTTCTTCTGCATTGTTTTAATCTTTTCTGGCCAATCAAGAGCATCTATCTCGTCAAGCAGTTCATCCGCATAATCCGTAATCTTAAAGAACCACTGTTTCATCTTTTTCTTTTCGACTTCATGCCCACACCGCCAGCATTTCCCATTCTCGACTTGTTCATTCGCTAGCACCGTCTGATCCACCGGACACCACCACTGATAGGATTCTTTGCGGTAAGCTAGGCCTTTCTTAAATAATTGCAAGAAACACCACTGCGTCCATTTATAGTATTCTGGATCCGAAGTGTTAATCTCTCTATCCCAATCAATCGCGTATCCTAATCTTTTAGCCTGTTTACGGAAATTGGCGATATTTGTCGCCGTCACCTCTTGTGGCGCCGTACCAGTTTTTATTGCATAATTTTCCGCTGGCAACCCAAAAGTATCATAGCCAAACGGCCTCATTACATTTAATCTCTGTTGAGTATAAAACCGCGTCAACACATCCACAATCGTAAAATTCCTCACGTGCCCTACGTGTAGCCCGGCTCCAGAAGGATACGGGAACATCTCAGCGAGAAACATTTTTGGCTGATCTTTTTTAATTTCGGCATGAAATGGTTTTTCTTTTTCCCATCTCTTCTGCCATTTTGCTTCGATTTCTAGCGGTTTATATCTATCCATAATGGTATATTATACCATAATAAATAGATAAATCTAATGATGCCTTGTTTTTATTCTTCCAGAAATAAGTCCATCATAAATATTGATAAACCTATCTAATGTCGTTTCAAAATCATGTTCTTTGGCTATTTCTAGCGACGCGCCAGAAAACTTCTTGCGAAGCTTATCGTCACCCAGTAGCTTCACTATGGCCTCACTTATCTGCTCCTCATCTCTGGGCCGACACAAAAAACCATTCCGCCCATCAATACACACTTCTTTCACTGCACCTCTGTCTACTGCAATCAGTGGTAATCCTACTGCTGCCGCCTCAATTAGCACTATTCCTTGCGTTTCAATTTCACTCGCCGTAACAAAAATATCACCGATTCTGTATAGATCGTACAAATCTGGTGGCAATACGCGCCCCAGAAACCTAATACCAGCATCGTCTCCAGCGTACATTTGCTCTAACCTAGCTTTGTCCACCCCATCCCCCACAATTATAAGCTCAGTATTCGGAATAAACTTACGCGCCCGCTTAAACGCCCGAATTACTGTTTCGACGCGTTTTTCTGGGTCAATTCGCCCCACATATAGTACTTTTTGCTTGTCCTTGGATATGCCAAACTTCTCGTAAATCGCCGGAGCTACCTTCCCTGGTTGAAAATTTGTTAAATCCACACCATTAGATATTGCGGCTACTGGCACACCAAGTTCATGTTCCCGCAGTAAATTATCAATTGCCTGCTTTGTCGGCATCGTCACAAAATCGCTTTTACTCTGGCGATTACGAAAGTAAGAGTAGAGTAAAGCATTAAACGGCTTCTTCATCAATTCTGGGATTTTAAATGACGACGTCAAAACCTCTGGTTGATTATGCTCTGTCGTTACTACCGGGATTCCTCGCTTTCTAGCGTACGAGACTACCGAGAGCCCAATCGGATCAGACACCTGAACATGCACCACATCGGGCCCAAACTTATCAAGGGCTTTCTTAATCTCTCGCTGCGGAAAAACTGACACCCTAAACCCATACCGATAGAATAAAGTCGGCACTTTTAGTCCCATAATTTTTTTCTTCTGAGGTAACGGATGGATTTGGTCAGGATAAACCTTCGCCTGAACCGATTTTAGATAGACAGTCTTTACACCATCAACCGTCCGTGTATAGTTCCTGCCAGTTTGAGACGGACAAATCACTAGCACTTCCAAACCACGCTTTACGAGTCCGATGGCTAGATTATGTGAAAACACTGCCACGCCATTTATCTGTGGATAATAGACCGCAGTCGCAATTACAACTTTCATCTTAGCCTTTTTCTTCGAATCTTCCATTTTTAAAAAGACTCCGTCGTGTGTTTTTTACAGTTCCTTGGCTTTATCCAGCTGAGGATCGCGCATAGCATTAATATCCTCATAACTTCTCTCTACTACAACATCGGGCTCAATACCAGTCTTATTGATCGACCTCTCCTTCGGAGTAAACCACTCCGCGGTCGTTACCTTAAGAGTAGTGCCATTCGACAAATCATACAGATTCTGCACCACGCCCTTCCCGTAAGTCTTCTCGCCAACGATAGTGGCTTTCTCATAATCTTGTAGGGCCCCGGCAACTATTTCGCTCGCCGATGCCGTAGAGCCATTCACGAGCACTATCGTCTTCATATTTTCAAGAAGCGCCTTTCCGCCACTAGTCGAATTACTAGTATTTCCAGCGTGTTTTGATTTTTGTATAAGAATCTTGCCGTTATCAATCCAAAGACTTAACATATCCTGCGCTGCACTTACATAACCACCACCATTACCTCTCAAGTCGAGAATTACTTTTTCAATCTTTTTATCCTTAAATTCTTTTGCAAAATTCTGCACCATCGTACCCGTATCATTATCAAATCTCGTCACCGTAATAATTGCTGTCTTCCCATCATATTCTACATAAGCAGAAACATTATTAATCGATTCTCGCTTCATCGTAAATGTTTTTTCCTTACCATCACGAATAATGGTCACAGAAACCTCACTACCGGTCTCACCGCGCACCTTTTTTGCAATTTCATCAACCGACAAATCATAAATCTCCTCGTCATTGACCTTATAAAGAATATCTCCAGCCAGTAGTCCAGCTTTTCTAGCGGGATTATCCGGCAAAGTTCTCAGCACCCGAACATAGCCATCACGAAGCCCCATCTCCACACCAATTCCGCTACCAACCTTGCCGTGTAAGTCATTATAAAATTCCGAAGTTTCTTCCTTGCCCATATACACTGTGTATACATCACCTAGCGATTCTGTCAGGCCTTTCTTCGCCCCTTCAATAATTGCTTCCTGAGATATTTCGCCATTATATGTCGCCGCCAGCTTATTATACACCTCGTCCAAAGGCGACCAGTCAATCGACTCATTGTTATCACTCAACCCAAGATAAGGAGAAAAATTCCGAAAAAGGTTATTGTTATTGAACCCGAAGAAAAACCCCACGGCAAGCATTACTCCACCAAGAATAATCGCATTGCTAAGACTTGTTTTCTTTTCTTTCCACTCTACTTTATTGCTCATAGTAATAATTCTATCACATCTTCAAAATTATATAAGCGGATTAATTTCAAAAATTTACATATCTCTTTGAATCAAAGAACATACGCTCAATCATTGATTTAGTGTTCTCGACCGTAGCGAGATTACTTCAAATGAATATAGTTATACTGCCAAACTTCCCCCGCACCAATCGTACGTGCACCAAAATCCCCGAAATGCGAATTGCCCGAGTAAAGATACGTCGCATAATAATTGTTATACTCAGTTACATTAATTGAGCCGTCGGCATTTACGCTCTCTACCCAGAAAACATGACCATACGGATAACCATCTACCTGACCAATTGAACCAGCCGATGGAGTCTTATTAACTAAATAACCGGCCGCTCGCGCGCCATCATCCCAAGAATAAGCGTTACCCCAAGCTAGAGCTATTCCATAAGCCTCATAGGCTTTCCAACCCGCATAACTCACGCATTCGCAAACATAACCACCGATTTTGTGTACACCATAGACATCCTCCCAGTAGGTAGTGTATGCATCTTGTCGACCTGGGCAATCTTTTTGCCAAGGATAGGTATTATCGCCAGTATAAGCACTACCACGATATAACTCAGGATGGGCTTCCTGCTCTGCGCGTTCGGCTTCGCGCTGTGCTTTTTGCGCAGCTTTAGCGGCTTCTGCATAAGCCTCCGCGTCATTTTCATATTTTTCTACCAACGCCTGCTGTTCTGCTTGTTTATTAGTTAAAGCTTGTTTTGCGGCTTTTTGCTGAGCCAAAAGATTCTCCACTTCAGCCTTATCGGCCTCCAGTTTTTCCTTCGTCTCCCTTACCGCCTCAGCCGAAGCACTAATCTGCTGCTGTGCAACCTCTTCCCTTGCTGCTTTTTCGGCTAAATCAGAAATCGAAGTTGCTCCAGCCAGAATCTTAATCGGCTCCGCATCGGCTTCAAAATGCATTTCCACCAATAGTTCCGCAAGAGCTTTACGCGTTTCCAATAATTTCGCCTCCACGATAACAATTTGTTTCTTCAAGTCGTCAATTTCTGCGGCGGTAGTCGCAATCTCAGCCTCCTTACTAGCGATCTCGGCCGACAGCTCAATTACCCTAGCCTGATACGCATTAGCCGACTCTGTCGCTGCTTTGGCATTTTTATTCGCCTCTTGTTCTTTCTCGACTGCTTCGCGACACGCCGCAGAATTTTGGCATGCTTTCGAAATCGCTTCAACATCAGAAGTGGATATATTAAAATTCAAAGAAATACCAGACAAAACAAAAACCACTGCCGCTAAAGTTAATGATAAAGTTTTTATGTTTTTAAGTATTACCATAACTATATTATAACATAATATAAGAAAACGATTATGTTTTATGTAAATATTTTGAAACAGCCAATCTAGCTGATACTCGTCCAATTAGTACCCCGACCGCGACAAAGATCAGAAACACTAAAACAACTTGCTGTGATTGCATAATTGAGCTGATCGAACTGACGTCGATGCCGTAGCTAACTAATTTAGGTGCTAGTTTAATAAAACCAAAATAAGAGACTACTCCGGCCACAACACCTGCGACGATCCCACAAAGCTCAGCCTCAACCAGAAACGGCCCTCTAATAAAACTCTTATCAGCCCCTACAAGCTTCATCATATAAATCTCCTCCCGTCTCGAAAAGATCGCCATCCTAATCGTACTAAAGATAATCAAAATTGAGATTACTAAAAAGACAATCGCCAGTACAATACCGCTCGTTCGCGCGATACTCGCCCAGGAAGTAATCGTATTAATCTCGGCACGATTTACGTCGTACGTGGGAGGACGCTTATCGTCTACATATTCAGCAAAACCTTCCTGTTTTTCAACAACCGCCTTTACACTATCCAGATTATCTATATCGTAAACTTTTATTCTCATTGTCGAATTTAACTCGTTCATCAATACATCCTGGTCCCCGTCAAATAGATTTACTAAATTATACTTGTCTTTGTTTTCTTCCAAAAGCTTTTCATACTCTTGTTCAGAAGAAGACACCTCAATACTCTTCACATTGTCATTACCCTCCATCATCTCAGTCAAACTATCTAAAGTCTCCTCCGTAAGCCCCGGCTTGAAATAAATCGTAATGTCAATTTTATCTTTCATCAGCTGCGCTGTATTAGTCAAAATCACGCTTGCAACCACCGTCACAAACAAAATAATTAACGTAATCGCCATCACTACCGTAGCCGCCATCGAAAGCCAAATATTTCGCGAAAAACCTTTAGTACCATACTTAACAACACGTACTTTTTCTCGCACAATGTGTCTTTTGCGATTTTTGCGCATAGTACGCAAACTCTTCTTTGAGACTTGCTTAAGCTTCTTGTCTTTTGGCGTTTTTATTGTTTTTTCGCCCATTATTAAATCACCCTTCGATTAACTTTTAACGCGTGGCCAGGCATTTGCATTTTACGCACTGGCACCTTAGGAGCCGGCTCCGCTTCGAGCTTATACGTACCATTGTTTTTCTGGTCACTCACTATTTTGCCGTCTTTCAAAGTAATCACACGGCGATGCAAAGAATTCACTATCCCCTCATTGTGCGTCGTCACAAGAATAGTAGTGCCGAAGTCGTTAATTTTCTTCAAAAGATTAATAATTTCATCTGTAGTTAACTTATCTAGATTTGCCGTAGGCTCATCGGCAATTAAAATCTTTGGCTGCCTTGCCACACTACGCGCAATTGCTACGCGCTGCTGTTGTCCCCCAGAAAGCTGATTCGGAAACTTTTTAGCTTGATCAGACAAGTCCACCAACTCCAAGACCTTCGGAACAGTTTTCCTAATATCCTTGTTGCTCATCCCTGCTATCTCAAGCGCAAACGCAACATTCTCATAAACAGTGCGTTTCGGTAGAAGCTTAAAATCCTGAAAAACTACACCAAGTCTTCGACGGTAGCTCGGAATATGGCGCTTTTTTACATAATCAAGGTCAATCCCTCCAATAATAATCTTCCCAGAATCCGGCAGCTCCTCTTTTGTAATCATTTTCATCAAAGTTGACTTGCCTGCGCCAGATTTACCAACTAAGAAAACAAACTCGTTCGGCTCAATATGTAAAGAAACCGAATCAAGCGCTGGCTCTGCGTCACCAGCGTATTGTTTGGTTACCGAATCAAGCAATATCATAACTTAATCATACCATAAAACTTATGATTAATAAACACAACATTATAATTCTTTAGTTAAAGCTTATGATTTTACTAGATATACTTTATGATTCCTTATCAAGAGCTTATAATTCACCAAATAAATATTATAATTCACCAAATAAATATTATAATTCACCAAATCAATATTATGATTTTTCGTAAAACACTCTCACAGAAATATTACGCGTCTTCTGTCCATCCGCTTGATAAATCGACAAAGGTAGAACTTTTGTGATATTTTGAAACCTACCACTCACTTCCTCTACAACCTCATCATAGGTCTTCTCGGTAGTGACTGTCACGTCCTCACTTACCACCTCACACAGGACGATTTTTTTCTTATCATCCGCCAGACTAGCTAGCATCTTCAAGTCAATCTCAAACCCCGCCAAATACGGCTCTAGCTTAAACTCATTCCTTACAGAATTTTTAAACTCTCCTACTACGCCAAGGATCTCGCCATTTACAACCACTTCTGCCGCACGCTTTTTCTCAAAAGGCACTGCTTCCGGAACATCAACTGTAAGAGGTACATACTTTACATCGAGATGATACACACTCAAAATCTTGTCTAAGTATTTTTTTGCTTTATAGAAAGCTGTTCCCTTATTTTTCCGCTCCGCCAAAACGAGTGCAAGAGAAGTCTTCTCCACGGGTACCCCGTCACCATCCAAACCATTTTGCCGTTGATAAATATCGTTAATTTCAAATATTGCAAACTTATCGATCGGCGCTTTTTGATTGATATAGGCTTTATCGAGCAAACTCGGCACCAAACTCTGTCTTATATACTGTAACTCCGGAGAAATAGAATTAACAATCTTGTATGAATTTACACTATCCAACCCGCATTTTGCAAGCAATCTATCCGAAACAAAGCTATATGTCAAAACTTCATTCGCACCATATTTAGAGAGTAATTCTCGCAAATCTGCCTTAAACTCAAACATCTTATTAGTACTAGCCGAAGCATGCAAAGGTAAAGCCAGTGGAATATTATCATAGCCAAGTAGCCTTCCCACCTCCTCAATCACATCCTCTTTAATGTGGATATCCATCCGCCAAGCCGGCGCCACCACATTAATATACTCACACTGACAACTATCTTCTTTTCCACAATCACAAGAGACCTCAAAGCCAACATTCCTCAAGGTCTGCTCAATTACATCATACGAATAATTAGTTCCAAGTAACCCATTGATTTGCTCAGCCGAAACCTTAATCTTTTCACTCTTCATGGGTTTCGGATACTCGTCCGAGACCGCTACGGCCTTAAAGCCATCCAGAAGCCACTGCGCACATGCCGTTGCCACATTCAATGTCTGATATGGTGACTGCCCCTTAGTAAATCTCGTAATAGCCTCGGTAAAAATCCCATGTGCCATTTGCGTTTTACGCAGATTATATAAACTAAAAGTCGCCGACTCAATAATAATATTCTTCGTATCCTCATCAATCATCGTCGATTCACCCCCCATAGCGCCCGCCAGTGCTACAGGCGTATCGCCAGAACAAATCACTATATCGTCATCGCAAAGCTCAACCTCTTTTCCGTCCAAAAGTAATAATTTTTCGGTTTCCTTCGCTAACCTTACCGAGATTACGGGCTTGTCGTTTTTCCCAACTTCTACAAACTTATCATAGTCAAAGGCGTGTAGTGGCTGCCCCGTCAGCAACATCAAAAAATTCGTCGCATCAACAATCGGGCTAATTGGCTTCATCCCAGATTTAGCAAGCAAGGTATCTTCTAAAGATAAGTAGCGCTTCGATATTTCGCCATGTTTCTGCAAAACAATTGCACTATATCGTTGGCAAATTCCATCGTCAAGAATCTTTACCGTTGGCGCTAGCTTTTTATCCAAATCGCCCAGCTCAAATCCCTTCGGATAAATCTCTGGCTCCTCAAATTTCAAGCCAAGAATACCAGCTACTTCCCTAGCAAAGCCTATAATACCAAAACAATCTGGCCTATGAGTCAACGATTTATTCTCGATATCAAGCACTAAATCATTTAACATAAAAACATCGGCTAGTAGAGTTCCTGGCTCCACACCAGGAGCAATTTCGACAATACCAGAATGATCATCACCAAAATCCAGCTCATCCGCACCTGCTAGCATACCATTTGACTCATACTTACCTAGCATCTTGCGCTTACCGATCACAAAAGGCGCGTCCTCATGCACACTAGCCGGTACTATCGCTCCCGGCGCAATCCATGCCGCAAGCATTCCCTCACGTACATTCGGAGCTCCACAGACCACCTGTACCAAATCCTCGCCACCATTATCTATCTGGCAAAGCGTCAGATGCGTGTCTGGAATCTTTTCAGTTTTTGCTACTTTCACTACAAAAATATTATCGTACTTCTTCGTCTCATCAATCACTCCTTCTACTTCGACCAGTCTAGCTCCAATCAAACGCACTAGCTCTTCTGTTGCTAAGTCCTTAGGTATGTCTACATAACGTTTTAACCAATTTAGTGATACTCTCATTTACAAAACTCCCTTAAAAACTTTAAATTACCCGACTCGAAATATCTCACATCCATCAAGCCATATCTTAGCATCACTAAGCGGTCGATTCCGCCACCCCAAGCAAAGCCGTGATACTCCTCCGGATTAATTCCCGCCATTTTCAGCACATTTGGATGAATCATGCCACATCCGAGCATTTCCAGATAGTCTCCCTTCTTGCCACCAAGAGATTTTGGCTTCTCGATCAAGAATTCCAAACTCGGTTCCGTAAATGGAAAGTACCCAGGCTGCGTCCTAATCTCTAACTTCTGTTCATAATACTTCTCGAAGAACTCTCGTAGAATTGCCAACATATTTCCCATAGTGCAATCTTTCGACACATAAACACCCTCACATTGGTAAAAAGTGTGCTCGTGCGTTGCATCTACATCTTCATTACGATAAACCCGTCCCGGCACAACCACGGCAATAGCCTTATCTTCGTCTAATTTCGGCTTATACATTTTTAAAACCCGGTGCTGCATAGTTGAAGTATGCGCCGGCGGGATAAACCCTTCTTCTGTTCGAAAAGTATCGTAGCCATCTCTCGCTGGATGTTCCTTGGCAAAATTCAAACTATCAAACATATGAAACTCATCGTCGAGCTGTTTTGATTCCACTACATCAAAACCTAAATCCCGATAAATCCCAACCACGCGACGGATTTCCGTTGTCAAAGGATGCTCTGACCCCGCCTCACACGAATAAAAATCCGGTAGCCCCTCGTTAATACCGCACCATGCAGTTACGTCAATCGCGTCCACTGCCGCATCTGCTAAATGACGCTCTACTTCTTGAATATCAGACAATATCTTCTGACGCTCTGCATTAATCTTCCTACCAAACTCAGCCCTCTCTTCGACCGGCAAATCACGAATCTTGGCAGCTTCCAAGTTAATCTGTTTCAACTCACTCTTTAGTTTTTCTAACTCTTGCATATATTCTATTATACTACAAGACTGCGATTTCGCACATCGGAATACTCTATTTTAGAGAACCACGCCAAGTACGTAGAGGATTTAACTTCGCTATCCTCAACGAATTCTACAGTTTTTGGTATCAATACAGAACTCTTTCCAAAAGCATACCTCGTACTAGGCTGATAATTCGCAATCATCGTCAAATAATCCGCATAATTGAGTGCAATTTCAGCCTCGCTCTTCGTTAAGCCAGAAATCCTAGCCAGTCTCCCCGCAGGTGATTGATCTAACGGATGTTTAGCGTAATATTCTTCTCTAATTCCCGACATTTCGCTCTTGGCGTCATTCATGTAAGAATTTACTCGATCAAATAACGAATAGGCTGAGAGTAGTTTAATCTTTTCTCGATTTTCGCTATTTGCTTCACTGTTCGCAAAGCCTCCAGCCAAGCTAACGCTATCGTCAACTCCAGAACACGATTCGTAAAGCCCCGCCATTTTCGAGAAAAAGTCGGAAATGCTCTGCACGATACTCTCTCCGGTAGAACTAAATTCACTCTTGTATCGCTCGCATATTTCCGCATCCTTCACGCCAACCGTAGACTTCCTGTCTTTATATAATAGTTCGTACATCTTTTTGTCATCCTCACTAAGAACGCTGTCCCATTGCTCCTTAGTATAGTCCATATAGTCAGGCGAGACAGTGCCATGAGGAATACAGGACAAGAAACCGTCAACACCAATCGAGTTTACCGTCGGGCAACTCTTTCCTATAACATCACCGTAATCAGTTCCCGGCCCATCGGCTAGTACTGTATTTAGGAAACCCTTCGAAGAGTAATCAGCCAAACTCGAAACTGCACCAAAAACAGAAGTAGTTGATATCCCACCCGAAAAGCTATGATGATTAGCTAAAATAGTCGAGCTAATTCCATGAACAATACTCCCTAAAAAAGTATTTCTTGAAGAGATATCAAATGGGCTTTTTGTAGCGCGTTCTGCTGCAGCAGCAATAGCCCGTCGTTCGTCAATATAACGATTATAAGCTTGAATAGCCGGTGCGTCCGAAGGCGCATAACCAAGAATCGATTGAGCTATGCGGCTAAAATAGTCGCTGCCGCCTTCGCTCAACCAATGTGCGCCAACTCTAGAAGTGAGCAACTTCGATGGTTTTTCCGAAAAAGAAAACGAAAGAGCGTCAGTTACTTTAGATAGTCTATCTGTGTCTACAGACTCATCCCCACCAGTTTTCAAAACAATATTGGACTTTTTCTGACCATTAGTTATTAAAGACGTGTTGTTAATTACACCAGTATTTAACATCGAAGTTGCAACTAAAGCAGTATCATTTTGGAAACTTTGAAACTGACTTTCATCATAAGTGCCATTCGAAATAGTTGCCACAAAATTCGCATTTTCAAACAATGACTCCGTTACAGTTACATTCTTACCGTTTACGGCATCACTATATGCTATAGTTCCCCTCTCGTCAAATGCCCTCATCAGCTCATCCACCGGCGCTCCACTCGGATACCCACCGTCTAGTCCACCATTCGAAGAGGCAAAGATGCCAATAGAACTATTATTATCAGTGCCACCAAAAATTCGTGCTCGTTGTAAAATTTCCTCAACATAAACGAATGCATTTGCAGCTTTTATCGGATGAATCGCAGAAATTGCAGCGTTAATTAGTTGTATACCCTTATCGGTCGCCTCCGCGCCTTTAACATGGCTCCCTACTTGGTCTACGACAGTATCGGCATTACATTTGACATTTATAGTAAAGCCCTCATCGCCCCCCACTACGCCACCATTAGAACAATCAACAACTTCTCGATAAGACGTATCATCAGTTCTGTCCACAGTCAATCTAGCATTCATCGAAGAATTATATATCTTTGCCAATACGCTGCTGTTCCATCCAGTCGACCCTTCTTCGCTTTCAACCGAAGCGCTCTCGTAGCCAATCTCAGAGCCATCCGTAGATTCCTCAGTATTCCCCTCCCTGCTTGTACTGTTTTGGCCTTCATAGCCGTTAATGTTCACGGAGGGGTCTTTATCCAAAGCAGAAGCCGTCATCTCTTGAAAGTTTTTCCAGTCCTGTTCACGATCGCCAGTCCGCTGCCAATTAGCGGTGTTGCTCTTCGAAATATTATATTCATCATCCAACTCCTGCATTTCTGAACTATAATACAATCTTGCTTTGAGATTTAAAGCATCCGAATATGCCATATATAATTCTGGATCAGATTCAACCGTTGCTACAAAATCAGAGCCTTTGATAATGCGATCGTGGAAACGCACTACAAGTTCTCCCTCATCATGATGCAGAGAATAATCATCCTCAAGACTTGCTACTTCCGTATTAACTTTGTCTAAATCCGCTAAGTATACATTCGTCTTAACAAATTCTCCAGCAATGCTTATTTGTCCTACCTCTATTCCATGTTCCGCCAAATCTGCCGCATGCTTCCGTGCAACTGCTCCATTTAGTAGAGCATTCTGGGTAATATGTTCAGCCTGCGCTTGCATAAGATATTCGCCTTCATCAAACCCACCCTGACGTTGAAGGTTCATATCTATTGTACCAATCAAAATCATAGGAATATTAGAAACAGACAGCAACATCGGCACAATCATTACCAAAATAATCACAACAAAAGCAAATGAAAACTTAGATGCTTTACCCTTTTTCTTCTTACCTGCACCATCATCACCTTTAAACTTACCTTTACCCTTAAACAGATTCCCTAGTGACCCCACGGCCTCAGTAGCCCCTCCGCCGCCCATACCAGCTCCCACTGCCGTACTTGCTATATTCTCAGCTGCTCTAAGCCCATCTTTTAACTTATCACTCTTTTCACCCTCGTCATCGCTTTTACTCTGGTTCAAAAAATCCGGTCTTCTATCATTCTTTGCCTGTTTCAGCATACTTTCATATGGATCATTTGGCCGCAATTTATGTTCGTCGTCACTCATAATTACATATTATTATATATTAGCTTAAGTATTTTGAAAAGGTCGATTATAGCGCAATCGTTCTACATGTTACAATGCAATTACTTTACAAAAAGATAATCAGTACTAAGGATAAAATTGCTAAAACAATCAATGCCACCCACACCCAAGCAAAACGACCAGTTTTGTTTGTATTCTTTAGATACTCCGCATCTTCTACCAAATCAACCCCATCAACGTCTGCACTTTCTTTAGCTCTAGTTCTTAAATCGGCATTAATCCTTCGAGTCAAAACATCATCTGTTTCTTGTTTTTTGTTTACAATTACACCCATATTTTTCCTAAATAAATTATTGTTGATAACTTTTTTATTATAACACATCAGAATTATGGTATAATACAAGAAATCAACTATAAGGAGGATAAATGGCGACCAAAAAGTCGAAATCGTCAGCCAAGTCAGCTAAGACTAAGACGACGAAGCAGAAAACTGCGGTCAAAAGCACCGCAAAGACAGAACAAGAAGTCAGCAAAAAGACCGAGCAAGAAGTCAGCGCAAAAGCCGAACATACCACAAAGGCTACGACTCACGAAAGTAAAGAGCCAAAGTCTTGGCTCTCGGGTTTCTTTGCCAAAAAGTATGAAGGGACCGAGAGTATTTTAACTATTTTCAAGGATCATAAATTCTACGGCTCCATACTAGGCGAAGTACTAGGAACTATGTTTCTAACGCTTCTCTTCTTTTCGATTTTACTAATGGGCATTGCAAGTATTGCTAACTATGCATTCGTACTTATCGCGATTCTAATCGCAATATACGCGTTCTCAGGCGCATATCTAAACCCGCTCATTACGGCTGGCATGATGGCAACCCGTCGCGTATCGGTAGTCCGCGGGATTACATACATTATCGCGCAGGTAGTAGGAGCATGGCTAGGATGGCTCATCTTTAGCGCCTTTCATGGCGCAGGTGGCGAAACTGCATACGAATTGCCAGCTATGTCGGCCGTAGAAGAAGGTAAATTCTTAATCACTGCACTTATCGAATTATTCGGCGCAACGATTATTGGTTTCTTCTTCACCCGAGCTCTCAAATACAAGCGTAGCGTGTTTACTTTTGGAGCAGTTGTTGCTGGCGGCATCATCCTAGCCGCTCTAATTGGGTACGTCATTTCGGCAGCATTCCTAGGGCTAGACAAGAATTTCATCTACAACCCTTCAATCGCGATGATGCTACAAATTTTCCCTCAGTCGAGCAATAGTTTCGGCGAGGCTCTCGGTAGTATTTGCCAAGCCTTGACAATCTATGCCATCTTCCCAATGATCGGCGGAGTGGTTGGGTCTTATCTGGCAGACTTCACATCCAAGCTATCGAGCGAAGAATAGCTAATTCTATAGCAAAAACCGACTCCCCCCAAGAGTCGGTTTTTGATTTTGACAATATTTTAGCCAGTAGAAAAATAGAAATGTAAAATAACGCAAAATATCCACTAACCTAAGTTTCAGTCATTATATTCGCAATCATTCTCAAAATCTCACAATAACCACATTCAGGTTATTAGAGCCAAAGACAAGAAGAAATATTACTTCTTCTGCTCCTTAGGAAAAAGCGGAGTCTCAGGTGGACGCACATTACCAGTAAAAATCTCGGAAATTTTGCTAGTCACATTAGGTAAAAACGGCGACAGCTCGTAATTTACTGTAAGTAGACTTGCAACTAAGCTTTTTAGGCATTCCGCTAACTCAAAGCTTTTACCTGCTTTTGCTAATTCCCACGGCTTTTTCTCGTCAATCTGGCGATTAATAGCACGCACCTTTTCCCAAACTAGATCGAAGGCTCTAGCAAATTCAAAATCGTCCATGAGTTTAATATATTCCCCTGAGAAGCAATACTCTTGCTCCGCCGAATACTCAAGATTATTCTTTGCCATCATAGCGGCTAATCTTTGCACTAAATTACCCAAATCATTAGCAAGTTCGTTATTGTAAGATTCCTCAAATTTATCCCAAGTAAAGTCAGAATCTAGAAAAGTATCAACATGCCTCAAGAAATAATAGCGAAAAGCGTCAATACCATGCCTCTGCAACACGTCCATCGGATCTACCACATTCCCAATCGTTTTAGACATCTTTTGCCCGTTAGCAAGCACAAAACCATGTGAAAGAATCACCTTAGGTAGCGGCAAACCTAAACCAAGTAACATTGCAGGCCAAATAATCGCATGAAACCTCAAGATATCCTTCCCCACAAATTGTGCAGCTGCCGGCCACCACGCCGAAATATCCTGATCCGGATACCCTAATACCGTAATATAGTTCGACAAAGCATCAATCCAAACATACATTACCTGCGTATCATCATCCGGTACAGGCACCCCCCAAGTAAGTTGCGCAGTGGATCTAGAAATCGAAACGTCGGGCGATTCGTCAAGTAGCGCTAGCAGCTCATTTTTGCGAAATTCAGGCAGAACACGCATCTCAGCAGTCTCAATAGCTTTTTTAATTTGCTCCTTAAAGTCAGAGATTCTCAGATAATAATTCTCTTCGGATAGTTTTTCATAAGCCTTAGCATGGTCCGGACAAATACCATGATTTTCGTCATGTTCTTTCTGAGTGACAAATCGCTCGCACCCCGAGCAATACCAACCTTCATATCTAGCTTTATAGATATGCTTTCTTAGTCGCACCCAAATTTCCTGACATCTCTGTATATGCTTTATATCTGTAGTTCGAATAAAATCAGTATTTGATACATTAAGGTCTGAAATAAAAGCTTTGAAAGATTCGGCATTTTTATCAACGTATTCTTGAACCGGTAGATTTAGTGAATTCGCCTTTTGAAAAATTTTGTTTCCATGTTCATCCACTCCAGCCTGGAATCTCACCTCATCTCCACGCAGCCTAGCATATCTCGCAAAAGTATCCGCAAGACAATAATCCATTGCGTGCCCAATGTGTGGAGTTCCATTAACATACGGAATAGCTGTCGTAATATAAGTTTTTGCCATAAAAATATTCTATAATGTCATTCTTACTTTATCAAGCATAAGAAGAGCCGAATTAACTAACTTTCCAGAATAACATACCTATTAAGTCAATTCGACAGTGCAAGAAACGTTTTCCAACCTACTGTCGCCGTCGAGTAATTCCGCTAACCTATTCGCAAATACTTGCAAGTCCACTTTCAAAGTGCCATCACCATCAATAATCTCATCAACCTCAATGTTTTCACCCATAAATAATCCATCATAAGACGATAGCTCTTTCAGAAAACCGACTTCGCCGTCCTCGTCTAAAATCTCCAAACTTACCGAAGTAGTAGTTATTTTATTATCTTCAACTAGATACGTTACGGTTGCGCTTTCAACGTCTTGATCGTTTATTTTTTCCAAAGGTTTCATCTCACACACCAACAAAGTTCCCTTCATGACTTCCCACGCATCCTCAACTTCACCAGAATCGGATATCGTGCCGTCTTGCATGCTCGACGATAAGCCGCCGCCATTCATCTGCATTACGAGTACCACCACTAGCGCGATTATAACTACGATCGCAACAGTAATTAAAACAATTAAATTAGTTTTTTTAGGCTTCTTCGAAGGGCCATCCTTACTTACATTCTGATTATTACTTGTAGTTTTCGCCGGATCATTAAAGGCGACACTATTGGTAGTAGTATTCGAAGAGATAGCTCCTCCGAAAGACCCGGAATTATTATTCTCGATACCACTAGTAAAATTAGTGTCAAAGTCGTTCTGCACCAATGGAGAGGTCACTGGATCAGAATTGGACGTCGAATTAAAAGAGCTGAGAGTCGAATTGACATCATTTTGACTTTTATCCACAGAAAAACTATGCCCAATTAAACCATCACCAGCCGAAGATGTCTCCGGTTGAGAGATTGGGGTAGATAAATCCACCGAAGCGGCGCCAACTGGCTGCGTAGGCCGAGCTGACGATGACGATGAAATCGAAGAGGCGGGTTGCATCGATTGCGCCGGTTGAATCGGCTGAGCTGGCCGCATCGACTGTGCCGGCGGAATCGGTTGCGTCGATTGAAGCGGTTGGATAGGTTGAATTGGCTGCACTGGAGTCTTAGGAGTAACTGGTGCTGCCGGAGAAGTTGGTGTTACCGGAGAAACAGGCGTCATTCCGGGAAATGCTCCTGTACTCTGATTTGAATTTTGTGTTGGATTATTGTTAGGTTCCATAATTAACCCTTCTATGATTACCTTTTATAAAAACTTATGCATATTTTATCACACGAATTTCATTCCATCAACACTACCGCAAAGATTTATTTCGTCACGTATCATTCTTTCCACTACGCAATTCGTTGATTTTGTATAAACCGTGTTATAATACGCTTATGGATAATAATAAAATCATGATTGTTGGCACTGGCAACGTCGGCGCATCAATCGCCTTCGCTATCATAAATCAACGTACCCCAATCAACGAAATTATACTCACCGACATTTTAGCCAAAGACGCAGAGGGTGAAGCCATGGATCTTCGCGATGCTCTCGCAACTGCACCTAGTTATGTCAAAATCAAGAACGGCACTTATAAAGATGCCCGAGACTGTGACATAGTAGTAATCACCGCTGGCGCAGCTCAAAAGCCAGGCGAAACCCGCATGGAGCTTCTCGCCAAAAACGTCAATATTCTTAAAGGGATGATCGAACAAATTATGGCCTCTGGTTTCAATGGGATTTTACTTATAGTCTCCAACCCAATGGACGTACTAACTTACTACGCCATGAAATTCTCTGGGCTTCCATCCGAAAGAGTTATTGGTTCTGGCACTGTTCTAGACTCCGCGCGTCTCCGTACCAGAATCGCAAACTATCTTAACGTGAATCCTCAGTCCGTGCACGCTTATCAAATTGGCGAGCACGGCGACACGGAGTTAACACTCTGGTCACTTGCCGATATTGGTGGTCAAAAAGTCACAGAATTACTAGATAAAAAGACTCGCTCCGATATCTCCGAATATGTACGCAATGAAGCCTACGGTATAATTGAGAAAAAAGGTTATACTTGCTATGGCATAGCCACCTGTGTCGTTCAAATCATAGATTCTATTTTTAATGACGAGATGCGTGTCCTTCCTGTCTCATCTTATGATTTCTTTTCCGATACGTCCTTTGGCTTCCCCTCTGTTGTCGGTCGTACCGGAGTCATACGTCGCCTAGATCTCAAGCTCTCTGAGCATGAAGGCGTCGAACTTCAAAAATCCATTAATGCCCTCAAAAAAGCCATCAGCTCCATTAAACTCTAACCTAGCTGAAGCATTATATTATACTCTATACCAACGACTGCATATATAAAAGTAATTCCTGCCTCAAAAACTCATCCTGAACTTTCTCTAACTCTTGCATAAATTTCCCCGCCTGGCGTTGTAGTCTTTCTTTTCGATAAGCCTCATATTTTTCCATCTCAGAATCAGACAAAGTATCCGGAAAATTCCTGCCCTTATAATGCAGCAATAATTCAGGCAACCTTTCATCATCAAAATCCGGATGAAAATCCGCTATTTTGCTAGGCCCTGCATTTCGCACTGCCGCTACTTTGATTCTATCTCTTTCGTTCAAAAAGCCATCATAGAGCGCCTCTTCTGGCTCCAGCGCTTTCGGAAACTCGCTACGCGCCTCAAAGGCGGTTCTTACTTTCTCCGCAAACTCCGGATGCTCCAGTAATTCTTGTAAATTTCTCTCAACCAGCTCGCGAGACAAACCAATTTTCTCCCATCCCCCATTTTTCTCGAGCACCCCTATCGGCGCCACCGCCGGACATTTGTTATAACATAGCTCTTTTACGATTGGAAAAATACGCTGGGCGGGTCCTGCCGCCGCAGCTTCCCCCACCGTCGCTAAAGCTCCGTCGGGGGTCCCCCCAGCGGCGTCACCCGCCCACGTCTCTTTCAGCTCTTCTAAATCATATCGTAGATCATATACCAAGACATTCCCGTTCCGCCCTGGCGCAAGCGGGAAAGCAACGGTAGTTTTATTATACTCACTCTTATATCTCCCACTTGCATACACGAAAGGTTTTTTATTATCTAAATTGACCAATTTCTTAATCTCATTTTTATTTCTTATTTTCAAGAGGTAATCGAATAACTCTGGTTGCTTTTCACGGATTAATCGCGCTACGGCAATTGTTGCATAAACATCAGAAAGAGCATCATGTGCATGCTCGTGTGAAACGCCATTTAGCTTCGTAATTAGCTCCAGTCGATTCGTCGGAGCTCCATCTTCACGAAATGGCCATTCTATTCCTTCTGGCCGAAGCGCTCGCGTCAAGCGTACTACGTCTAAGATGTCCCACCTACTTCTGCCGTCCTTCCATTCCCATTCGTATGGATCGTAAAAGTTGCGCCACAGACAAGCCCGCATAAACTCATCATCAAACCGCACCGTATTATAACCCACCGCAATTGTACCGGGGGTAAAAATCTCCTCCGTGACGGTTCGACAAAACTCCGCTTCGTTAGTTCCGTCTTGTAACGTATCCTGCGGAGTAATCTTTGTCACGTTAATAGCGGACGGGCTCGGCAAAGCATCATTAGTCATCTTCACGAGCAGATTCACTGGTTCACCTATAGGATTCAGACACATGTCAGTCCGCTGCCCAGCAAACTGCATTATTCTATCCTTCCTTGGTTTCAGCCCGGAGGTTTCTAAATCATAGAAGAAGAAACTTTTCATTCAATTATTTATACCACAGTAATCACCTAAACACAATTCACTCAATAATCAACAAATAATGCCAAAACAATTACGAACCAGCTACACACCTAGCAGTGTAGCCGGAGTACTTACTGCTGTAAATCGTACCTGGAGAGACGTTTGTACTATACAGGCACAGACCGTACGAACTGATAGCATCGTTCGCCGTGGATGACCAATAGTAGCCGCGGCTACCCCTCCTATCGCTAACTGACGAAGTATCGAAGTAGCCAGAGTAGAGGAAGTTAGCAGGATAGCTTCTCAGACCAGTGCTTGTATTAGTAGCACCAGAGTTTGCATTGGCATTAAGAGTGTAGTATTCTCCACTTCTGTTTCCGGTAGGTATATGCCAGCCAGTAGGGCAGATGGAAGTAGCGTTATAGTCTCCATTAGTATAGTTTGTGGTATCAGCAATTACTGCGGCCCAAGTGTAGTAATTGCCGTAGCTATATGTATTTACGTTAGTATTAGTAGTGCTTTCTGCTCTTTGGCTAGTGTTATTGTTATTGTATCTTGGGAAGCGGTGAACTTGGTAAGAGCCGGAGATAGTGTTTGCCGTAGAACCGTCTATGCTATATAGACTGTTAGCTTTGGTGGAGTCAGAGAAATTAGCGGATTCTGGCTTAGCTAGACCAATGAAGCTAGGATTATAGCCCTGAGATAAGCTTCCATCTGTATTATGGTCTGCGGTATTATCTAGCCTTAAATTTTCAATCATCCAACACTTGCCATCAGCAAGCTTAGCCACAGCATAAGTATCGTTATCTCTAGCATCAGTCAATGCCGTTACGTCACCTTTGTTTAGTCCAGCACATCCATCCCACTCTTGCATGATACCGGCCGATTTGACCCATATCGCGTAAAGCGCCAAACCATGGCTCATGTCAGTCGGCATAGTCACATCTTCATTTGGGCCGTAATTAGTACCGCTATAATCTGGTGCCGTATTCCACCCGGCAAAACCATACCCAACCCTTGAAAAGTTAGAAGCAAACAATGTTGCTGTAGAACTAGCTGTAACGCCTGTTTGCTTACCCATTGTGCCCTCCACAGCATCCAAGGCATTTTTTGAATAACAAATCGCATTGGGGTCACACTCAATCGGCGTGGGAGCTGGTTCTGGTTTCGCTACGGCAATAAAATTAATCACATTTCTATATTCTCCTGCCGCAATTGTATCGCCAGCTTTTGCCGCTATTTTAAAATCTACAGTATTGGCATCCTCAGGGCTAGACGTCTCTAGTATCGTCTTGGTGTTTTCAGTGTCGCTATAGAGTGGCAAACCTGAATAGCTAGCCCAACTTGCCCCATCAGTTGTTAGCTTAGACGAAAATCCCCAAGCGTTATCAGTAGTTATTGTACTCATCGCCGCATCCGTTGCGATACTTGCAAACTCACTCGTATCATCATCTGCTCGTATTAAACTTCGCGTGTCATACCTAGTATTATTCCCAACATTCGCTGAGAGTGTATAGCCAAAAGACGCATTAGTGGATACGCCTACTGTAATAGTATTGCTATCTGCTACACTCCCAGGAGCAAGTTCTGAAATCACAAGATCCGCCGAGGATACATTAACTGAGATAGTAGGATTGAAGTCAAATGATACGTTCACGGCATGAGAGTAAGAAAGAGCAGCGACATTAGTATATTTTAACGCACCACCAACAATCATCCCGCAACTAAACAAACTCCAAAAAAACAACCTAAGAACCGATATTTGGTTTGCCAACTTACAACAAGATATACATAACCTTTTCATCATAATCTTATTATAGCATAAGTTTTCAAAACACAAGCACAAAAATGTACGAATTGTTATTCATTATACGAATTATTATTCGTCTACCGGCATCGCACCATAGTCTATACCGTACTGGGCGTATTGGTAACGCATATAAGCCTCGTCGAGTTCCGCCGACAAACTCTTCATTGGCTCATCATTCGCCACCGCCATCACGATAAAGCGCAACGGTTTATTCGTGCCACCGCAAATTTCCATCGAATCACCATAAGCAAGTTCTCCAGGTATAGTAATCCGCCTAATTCCTCCAATTTTCATTCCCTCTACTCCGATATTCCATCCTTCAATCATTCCAAGAGACGGATCAAGAATCTTCGCAAAAGAGGTTGGATTGTCGTTGTCGTCAAAAGACGAATCAAAAACACTCTCATCCGCACAATACCCTACATAATATGCTAGATAATTCGAGCTGTCTTTTGCAAGTTCTGCCCCATTACCTACTTTCAAGTCTTTGGTCTGCACTCCATTCTCATTAGCAGAGTTTTCATTATAAGCCTTAATTTCTGACTTAAAACCAATAAATTCATCATAATCAGCCTTCGATGCTTCCTTAAATTCGGCTAGCTTCTGATTGTAGGCCTCCTCATACTGTGCTACTTTCTCTGGATCAATATTTGCCTGTGTCGTTCCGTCACCTTTTTTGCTACCATTTAGAATAATTGCCGCATAACTCGCGATAATCGAACCGAGCATTACAACTGCAATAACCGTAATAAAAATTCTCTGTTTGAGACTGGTTTTTAACTCTTTTTCCTGCATATGTTTACTCCACTTAATAATATTACCCCATTATACCACAAAAATAACCCCAATCAGGGGTTATTTTCTGTGAAGTTAGACTACTTAGTCTCCTTCTTCTCTGGACGCTTGAGTATTTCTACCTTTTTAAAGTCTCCGCCAGCCTTTTTAATAGCCTCAATAGCGGACTTCGAAGCAAACTGCGTCTCAAGATTAATCTTTGTCGAGAGTTCACCACGAGAAATTACTTTGACTTTAACAAACGGCGAAGATATCAAGGCAGCCTCCGCAAGTTTATAATTATCCACCTTGCCAGAAAGCCCGTTTAGTCTGTCAGTATAAACTACTTCAGCTTTCGGACGGAAAGATTTAAAGCCTTTTAGCTTTGGCACAGCTTGCATAATCGCACGCTGACCACCCATAAACCCTGTAGGCATCTTGCGATGACCAGTACGAGCTTTCTGCCCTTTTGTACCACGACCAGCTGTTTTACCTTGTCCAGCCGAAATACCACGTCCCTTTCGTGAAGGACGAGCATTTCCTGTAACGTTTAAATCGTTGTATTTCATTACTTATCCTCCTTTTTCGAGGTGATTTTTTTAGAAGCTTTAGTACCGCTCTTTACTGGAGCAGCTATTTTCTCTTCTTTAGCGCCTACCCATTCGCTTCTAGGAGTCTGTTGTGCCAACCCCTCGATTACCGCGTAAGCGATATTTACTTTATTAGTAGAACCAAGCGACTTAGAAATCAAATTCTTCACACCGGTCAAACCCATAATAGAACGCACCGTACCACCAGCAATAATACCTGTACCAGGAGCCGCTGGCTTCATCAGCACATCAGCACCAGTAATCTTCGTACGTACTTCGTGACAAATCGTCTCGCCATCCATGTTGAAAGTAATCATGGACTTCTTAGCCTTAGAAGTAGCCTTCGCTACAGCCGTGGTTACGTCATTGCCTTTCGCAACACCTACGCCAACCTTATTCTTATGATTACCAATTGCAACTAATGCTTTGAATCTCATCCTGCGTCCACCAGCTACCGTGCGAGATACTCTATCTACTGCAATCGTGATTTCATCAAATTCCTTCTTTACGGCGTCAGCGCCACGCGCACGATCTCTACGATTGCGTCGCTCCATGCGACGTCCAGAAATGTCGCGCGTCACCTTGCGTTCGGCCGTCTGGTCATCCATCTTCAAGGTACCAGATTTATTAATTACTCTTGGGGCTTTTTTATCATTTTCTGCCATAATTAAAACTCCAATCCTTCTTTTCTAGCCGCTTCAGCAAGAGCATGCATGCGACCAGCGTATAATTTAGATCCGCGGTCAAACACGACCTTAGATATCTTTGCGGTCTTTGCCTTTTTGGCAATCTCAGCGCCAATCTTCTCAGCTTTTTCTACCTTCGAACCGGTCATTTTGCTACCAACCGTCGTTGCATAAGCTAGAGTCGCTCCTTTATCATCATCGATAATTTGAGCAATAATGTGTTGATTAGAAAAGTTCACGGACAAACGCGGGCGTTCCGCTGTACCATGAATCTTTGCGCGAGTTCTTTTCGCTCTGAAAACCTTATTCATTACTTCTTACCCGCCTTTCCTGCCTTACGAAGAATGACTTCGTCGACATACTTAATACCTTTGCCCTTATATGGTTCAGGCTTCTTGAGAGCACGAATTTCCGCTGCAATTTGGCCAACCTTCTGTTTGTCAATGCCAGAAACCGTAATTTCCATTTTATTTGTGGTCAACTGCACACCTTCAGGTGCTCTATATTTTACTGGGTGCGAAAACCCAAGTGCCATTTCTATCTCCTGGCCACCACCAGATAGACGAAAACCTACACCATTAATCTCTAATTTTTTCTCGTAGCCTTTAGTCACGCCAACTACTGCATTATTAATCAATGCACGCTGAAGACCATGCCAGGCACGGGATTTTGGCTCGTCATCCTCACGGGTGACGGTCAAGATGTTACCATCGATAGAAACCTTTGTTTTAGGCTGCACCGGGACATTGAGTGACCCCTTTGGGCCCGCAACAGTTATTTCGCTGTCGCCGACCGTGATTGTCACTCCCGCCGGTATCTCGATGGGTTGTTTTCCGATACGACTCATATCTTTTCCCTTTTAAGTTAATATTCTATATAATTATATCATACCTCTTTAGTATTTTCAACTAGGGAAAAACAAACAAAAAGCTAAAGCGTGATATAATATAGAACATGAAGAAAAGCTTGCGATGGATTTTATTTCTCGGAATATGTCTTACTATCGTTTTCTTTACGCAAAGAATTGCACATGCCTTTCCGACCATCTCAGATGAATACCTCCAGCTATTCGACAAAAATAAAATTAATGCAGTTAATCCATGCCAAAGCAATGAAACATCCAGTAATAGTAATAGCTGCGTCGGCACTCTGCCCGGTAGTAGCAATGAAGAAATTGTTTGGAATTATTTCGTCGAAGCAAACATCGATGGTGTGTCCAACAACCCGGCCGCCATTGCCGGGATTATGGGCAATTTTCAGCAAGAATCAAATTTCAACCCCTTTGCCACAACAGGACAGTATTATGGTATATTCCAAACTAACAAAAGTAGCCTACATGCCGTCGACGATGCGGGTTTAGGACAATACTGGGGCAGTAGCTCCGCACCGGCCGATGCAAACAAAAAAGCCATTGACCTTGAACTAACTTGGTTAACGACAGAAGATCAACGTTTCAAAGGGGAGGGTTCGTGGGCCGGTAAAGGCTTTTTAACCTTCGTAAACGACATCTCAAACAAAACGCCGGAAGCCTATTCGGACTTATTCTTAGTTACATTTGAAGACGCCTTTGCAGAAAATGCTGAGAGCACACATATGCAAGGCGTAAGCAATGTCATCGAAGAGGAAGTCGCAAGAAAAGCAAGCGAATCTATTCATGGAAGAGTACGTTATTACCAAGAAGCTGGTAAACGCCGAGAATACGCAAGACAATTATATGATAAATACGCATCTTCAGGTGCTTGCATCTCGGGCGGTGGTTTTAATGGCACCGAAATTACATGGGAAGATCTTAACCCACTAACTCCAAACGATCGCCTTAAGCTTATGGTTGAGACTTACGGAGAATACGCAATGCAACTTCAAAAATACTATGGTATTCCATGGGAAATGCCATTTGCGATAATGGTATTTGAATCGCAAGTCGGCGCAGATCAAGAAAGCATGTCATACTTAATTCAACAAGCAGGGTATTACAATCTCATGGGCCTAACATATCCAGTATCTGGCTCATTCGAAAACAACCCATATATGGTAGCGGATGTAGGCAATAATGGCTGTTTCAGCACTGAAATATACACCAATTGCTTCGTTCCATATGAATCGATATCAAAAATGTTACTAGGCTATACGATATATCATGGGCGAAGCGGTTTTCAACCATCAGTTTCCTACGACGCAGGCTTAAAACTTTTAGACCCCAATAACTATCAGCTAGGTGAAGCGATTCAAAGGCTAATGGAAACCTATTGTGAAGGGGGATGTTATAGAGATGAAATCTTAAGCATGATTAGACCAGGAGGAAACCCAAGAGAATGGACCGGGATTCTGGATGTTGTACAAGAAAAAGGCTGGAAAAATTCAGAAGAGCTTGCCAAAGAATGGAATATTCAACCTGGCGGCATAGCAACACAACAATGGGGATGGGGAGATATTAGACAGCAGATTTGGGACTCTTATGGCGAAACAGGAATGCCATCTAACGCAACAACCATCACGGGTGCCGTACCAATGTCCACCTCCTCCCAAGGTACTTCAAGTGGTGGTACGATTACCGCAGCAGCCACCGGTAGTGCAGTCCTTCATGCTCCACGAAACCCATGGCTAGAGAATGTCGGCCTAGAAGGATATATTAAAGACGAAATCGATCTTAATCCTTCAGACGCGCATATTGACAGTAGCGCCGTTACCAACGGCCAATACGCCAACTTCGAAAGTGATGCCGGAGCTGGTTCTGGCCTACCCGGTTTCATTGTACTGCATTTAACATCGGCTGATAATTTCGAAGCTAGATCATGGACTAATTACTGTGGTCCCGGATCAGGTCAAAGCTTCTACTGTCCCCCACATTTTACTATCGACGTCAAAAAGAAAGAGATATTCCAACACTTTCCACTCACTTCGCCATCTGCAGCCGTCAGTAATAGAGGCGCCATGAAAGCCGATCGATACGGAATCCAAATCGAAATCGTCGGGCATGGCGGAATCGAGTCCGACGAAGGGACATGTACACCCGGAGCCTGTAGTAATGAATATCTTTACACTAACTTTTCCGACGAGGACTGGAAATATGTCGCAAAGCTTTTGGTCGCTATCAGTAACGAAACTGGTATACCACTAACCAGCTCTCTTCAATGGTCAACAGATCAGCATGAAGCCAAAACTCAAAAGATTCAGTCAGACGACGAACTCAAATCTTACATAGGAGTACTCGGGCACATGCATGTCAATAACAAATGGGACCCCTTAGATGTCTGGGATTACATTGAGCCAGCTCTACAAAAAATAGGATATTCATACCAAGGCGCTAGCGCAATTTCGGCATGCGGTAACAGTGACAGGTTAACAAGTGAACAGGGACAGTGCTTTCAATTAGCGGACGGGACTGATGGCGGCTGCACAGAAGACGGCTTCACGTATTTTAGACAGTGTGGCGGCTCCTGGGGAGACCAATCTTTCGGAGGGTGTGGGACAATCTGCTCTTCGGCTTGTGGACCATCAGCTATGGCTGCCATAATAACAGCACTCACAGGAAGACTAGTCACACCGGCAGAAACGACGGAAAAGGCCGGAGCAATCGGCACTCACGTCTGTGGTTCTGGCTCCGATGGCAATAAACTAGTAACTATAGCCCCAGACTATGGATTAAAATATGAACATATCTCAGACAGTAATGTAACCGTAGAAAATGTCAATCGATGGCTCGATGAAGGAAAAATGATGATTTTCTCTGTTGGGGCAGAAATGCAACCAAAATTTATCCGATCAGACGGTAGCCAAGGCGCAGAGAATCTCACAGGATACGCGCATTTTATCGCAATCAGAGGCAAGACCGATAAAGGGTATCTCACCTTTGACAGTGCCGGGGACTCAGAGGATCGAAACAATAGAGCTTACGATCCAAACGATCTATTATTATTATATAAACTACACGGAAGAGGAAATTTTTATGTTATTTCGAAATAAAGAATCCAAAATACTAGAGTTACTGCGCACACCGCCTGGGCTAGCCATCACATTTTGTTGTATCGGTTTTATTGTAGTCGTAACATTCTTACTTGTTAAGTCGCTCTCTGGACAAACACATAAGCCGGAAGTACCAAGCGAAGTAGATCCAGCTTCTGGCGAAACACTTTACTTGTATCCCTACACCGACGATCCTCCAAACGGACCAGCATATATCGGCTTTGAAACACTCTCTAAAAATGGCCTCACTCCATCGCAGTTCCAAGTTTTCAAAAAGACTATAGAGTCTTACGCAAAAGAAAACTCGATTGACTTAACAAGGGTAAGCTACTTAAAAGATAGTTACACGCTGAGAGCTTCATACGTCTTTGATTTTAAGATAGTGCTAAACATAGACGAAACCGAATTAAACGTCGAAGTCGATTCCTCTAAGGGATGGAAAGATGTACTAGGAGCAAAAGTCACAATCTGGCAAGGCGATATTGAAGTCTATACATTCGAAGTAACTGACAATAATGTTTGTGATTTTAGGGATGTCTGTTATTATGAGGATGACGGAGCATAAATTACAAGGATAATCTATTTCCCTGTTTTAGAACTACATTCTTTTAGGACCATTACAGCCTGGTTCGACTATTCCCCCTTAAATGCTAGTGAGATAAGGAAAACAACATTTGACGCGGATTTGTAGTCATTACCTTCTCAAACTCGCTTTTAGAATAATACTTAGCAAGCTTTTGTTGAGCTTTTTTCCAATACTCTGCGCCGTGGCAATGGTGGATATCGCTACCAAAAGCAAAAATGGAGTTATCCTTAGCGAGCTTTTTTATAACTTTCTTAGCGGCTCTCCCATATTGCCCTAGAATACTCCCAAGATTACACTGAAACAACACCCCTTGAGCGTTGAGCCGATTAATAATATCATAATCCTCCTGTACTATTTCATACCTTTCTGGATGAGCTAGTATTACCTTGTAGCCAGACCTAATTAAATCATCTAAGTAATCTTCATAATTAGGAAATTCTCCGTTAAGCGGCAGCTCTACTAGTAGATACTCACTATTCGCCATCGGAGAAATAACACCCTTTTTTATCAAGGATATTATTTCGGTGTTGATATATATCTCGTTGCCAAGATATACATTAATATTAAGACCTTCATCCGAAAGGGCTGCCTTTAAATCCAATAATAGTTTAAGATTACTCCTCCTACTAGAGACATACTTGGTATCGGAAACATAATGAGGAGTCAAGACAACGTCCGTCACACCACTGCCGGCTAACTCACGAATGATGTCCATACTATCAGTCAAAGTTCTCGCCCCATCATCAACCCCAGGCAAGATATGCGAATGGATGTCAATCATTGCTTACCCGTATCACTATAATAATAAGAATTATAATACTTTGTTGCTTTTTGATTAACCATATTAAATACCACGCCAGCAATTTTTGCACCAACCTTGTCCAAAGATTCTTTCACGAACAATAAATCATTTTTTGCGGTGTAGCCATCTTTCACGACAATCAGGGTCTCATCTACCAAACTAGATAATATTACCGAATCAGCTAACCCCGCCACAGGCGCACCATCGAAGATAACAATGTCATAATGATCGCGCAAAATCTTAATCAGACGCTTATTCTTTTGTGAGGCCAGTAGTTCGCTAGGATTAGGAGGATACGTTCCGCAGGTAATAATATCCAAATTATTCACCGTTGTAGCCTTAACGTATTTGCTAAGGCCACGCAGGTCAGCGGCAAGAAGATTTGATAGCCCCGCAGTATTCGTTAAACCAAATACCTTATGTAGACGACCCTTTCTCAAGTCGCAATCCACTAAAAGTACCCGCTTACCAGCCTGAGCAAAGGAAGCAGCGAGGTTTGACGAAACAAAGCTTTTCCCCTCTGCAGCATTAGTACTAGTAATCAGAATCGTCTCTAGCTCGCGATCGACAGATGTAAATTGAAGATTAGTCCTAAGACTTTTTATATTCTCGCTAATAATTGCTTTCGGAAATTTTTCAACAATCAACTCGGTGCGTGATTTCTTAGCTCTTGAGTTTCCTTTCATAATTGATCCAGCGATAGACATACCCATACTCTTTTCAAGGTCATCATTATGTTTTACGGTATCATCTAGGTAAAATCGCACAAACGCAATCCCTCCCACAAGAGCGGTTGCTACCACGAAAGCAAGTATAATATCCCGAGTTAGCGTATTATTCGATGGAGCCTCAGGAACAGCTGCAACCGACAGTTGCTTCATCTTTACAGTCGGGTACAGCTCCACTACCTGTTTCGAAAAAACATCAACGATTTCATTTGCAATCATAGCCGACAATCGTGGATTTAAATCTTTTACAGTAATACTTAAGATCGAAGTATCGTCAATTGGCTTTATAGTCAAGTTCTTACTAAACGACTTAACATTCGTTTTCAAATCAAGATTTTGGATAACCTGACTTAAAACTGATTCACTCTTTGCGAATTCACTATAATTAGTAACCAACTTTTGGCTTGCATTGACATCATTTAATGTTGCTGCAGCTCCATCGGCACCATCAGACTTAGCGATAATAACTGTAGTATTAGATTGATATACCGGCTTTTTTATCGCTGTATCATAAACCACGACACCAATAACAGCTATTGCAATCACAACAACAAAAGCAAAAAAATATTTCTTTAAATAAATGAAAAAATCTTTAATATTTATTTCTTCCATTAATAACTCCTATGAACAATTGTAGCATAATCATTATAAAAGTAAACGGTTTTTAAAAACAATATTTCTCCAATATTTTTGTTAATCCAGACATTAATTCTCGTCAAGCCAGCAAGTATCAATAGCTGTCAATAACCGTCAAAGCACTCCTTAGCTACTCCTCAGGTTTCCCCAGATACTCTTCAATTTTCTCTCTCGCCTCCACAAGGGACTCCTCATTTGGGTACATCACATAGAGTGGCAAATTCGCACCCATCGAATAGGTTGGTTGCATATCAGCCACACCCTTTACTGTCATGGATTCTGTTTGCCATTTCGTTTGATTCGCTAGTTGCATCCGGATAATACTCGCAATCTCATCTCTACTTAGACTCGTCTCAAACAAGTCCGCCGCCGCATCTAGCACCTCCGGGAGCCTCAGGAAATAATCCTTCGAACTTGACATCTTGGCAATTATCGCCGTAATCACCTGCTGCTGATTCTCACCCCGATGAATATCCCCCGTACCGTAAGTTTTACGTTCCCTCGCGAATCTCAACGCGCAATCTCCATCTACCCATTGTTTACCCTCCACAAAAGTACATTTTTTGCCATTCAAAGCCCCAAGCTTCATCGCTACGTCAGAGTTAATCTCAATCCCATCAAGCTCATTCACTATCCTCACCACCGCATCAAACCCCACCTTGATCGTATAGTCGATATTAACACCAAGCAAATCCTCGATCGTCGCCTTACTCATCTCTATCCCGTACAAACCAGCGTGAGTTAGTTTGTCTTTTAGCCCCGTTGTACCATGTAATTGTACATATGTATCCCGCGGAATAGAGACCAAGAGAATCTTCCCTGTCTGCGGGTTCACCGCTGCTAGAATATTTACGTCCGAACGCGCCGTTGTCTTAATTCCCGACCGCGAATCGCTACCGGAAATATAAACCAAAAAAGGCTCATCCGTGACTTCCTTTCTAGCAGTCGGCTCACTCTCATCAACATTACCTAGCTCAATCGTAAAACTATAAATAACTCGCTTATCGCTAAACAGGCCCGCAGCGTCTTCCCTCATCGCCTCCATTCGACTACTTTCTAGCACCATTGCGTCTAGGAGCTTATTGTCCATCATCTCGTCCATTATACTTACATCGTCATAAAGGCCAGTGCTTATCTCTACTTGCCTGCTCAGAGCTTCCTCGGCCAGATTCACGGTCGCATCGGTCGACAGCAACCCAACAGTCTTAGACTCAAGCCCGCCAATCTCGCCAATTTCACTGCTATCTAGTACCAATACGCTGTATTCTTTTAACTCCTTTTTGTCATCAGTAATCCTATGGAGGAAACTATTAAATGCCCCAGTATAACGCATAACCACTATCCCAGCCACAATAACCAATACCGCGATAACTGCGCAGACGATACTTATAGCTACACCAGTTTTTTTTCTCAAAATCATGAAAATCAGATTAACTACGAAAAGAGCCAGTAGCCCCACAATTACCGCAATAATAATCCCCACCTTCAAGACCCCCATTGTGATCAGCGATACGACTAGCATCCCAGAAACCACCACTTGCACTACCAATAACACCAACTTCACAATTAACCAGGCTAACCCGCCCTGCTTTAATTTCTTACTCATCACCCACAATTATATCATCGTTCACTCAAACAAACAAAGCATAACAAATTTAAAACCCCCGGACATCGTCCGGAGGTTTTTGACACGCGTTTTGGGATATCACCAAATGCGGTGATTATTCTTCGAGCTCCTCCTCTTTCGCTCTTTGTCGCGGGTTCCGAATCTCATACAACAAAGATCCTCCGCAAACAACAAAGTCAATGAGACCTACCAGGGCAAAGAACCCAAAGTAGGCAAAGTTTCTGATTGCCGCCCCGTTCGTGACCGCTTCAATAAATGCAACGCTTGACATACTCAGCACAATTGCGCCGACAACTGCGCCAACGACACAGAAATAAAGCCAACGCCGTCTGCAAGATCCTCGAAGAGACTCCAACATCTCGATCAACAGCCGGCAAAAGCCATTTTTCGGCATGGTAATCCACTCACCATCGACGGGATTGCCCTTCTCATCTACGGGCTCACCGTAGATGGCAAGCAGAGTATCGTGAAAACGATACTGTTTTCCATCTACGACAAAAATTTCATAGTTCATCCTACTCTCTTTCTGCCCTCCACCCTGGGCGCTAGGTAATAGCCGTGCCCAGTCGTAATACCCGCTCGGGCCAGCGTTTCACTTCTGTAGAAATACAGAAACAAAACGCTAGCTCGAACACTAAGCAGAAAGAATCCCAAGTTAACGTGCCTATTAGCCTCTACGATGCAGGCTATACCCCTATTATAGCATAAACACTTCAATTTGTCAATCTAATCTAGTGAAAGATTGACTAAAATATAAAATAATGGTATAGTTGATTCATCCCTAGCCGTCGTCTAGGTAGATCTTTAATTCATAGAAAGAGGTGATAAACATTGAGCATCAAAAAATATTTTGCCTTCATAGGAAGAATAATCACGAAAGCAATGAGTGCTGAAGAAATTATTGCAGAAATGAAAGAAATAATCTTGAAGGCAATCAATAATAAGAGCCCTGATCAGAAAGTCAACGGGAGAATGAAAATCCAGATGGCCGTCATACCCAAGAGAGGATCGAAATGGTCTGGCGCTCCAGAGGAAGAAAACGCCTGTCGCGCCCTCGGTTTAACCACACGAGCATCGTTAGTCATGGAGGAATTTGGGTCATTGACAGATACTGATCCCTTCTATACTCACTATGGCGTTCCTATAATATCCCGATCCTCGTTTATCTCGATGATGCAGTCATGGGTAAGTCGATGCTTCGGTGACGAATTTAGCTACCAGGTATCGCTATCTGATGAGCAATATCTCCAGATCATCGAAGAGTTTCAGGAGCATTACGAATTCATCCCGGAACAAGGCGCCGTATCTCCTAGGGGCGGTGCAATAGTAAGAGAGTTGGTTTATCCAAAGTTCAAAGTCCTTCTCTATATTATATGTCTAACCGAGCTTGGACCAAGGAGCGATCTTATCATCGCATCGGAAGCTATGAGAAAGATGACAAAAGAGGTTCGGAGAACCCTGCGTAGATTTAGACTAAAAAAGATTGACACTTACCCGAATGTTAAATCAGCGTTATTAGCGAAATAACCCACCTCTTCCCCAACCAACACCAGTCTGGGCCGGGCCCAGACTGTTTTACTATCCACTATTTAATAATTAGAAGAGTTGACTTACGAGAACTATTAGCTTATCAAATACATAACTATCATGTACTACGGAATAAAACACCCTCCGCCCTACGTTTATAACAAAAAAGAAGCCCTCGGGCGAGGCTCTAAGTGAGCCCTCGGAGAACTTCGATAACTATAATATATCAAATCAAAGAATTAACGTCAACAGCTACACCAGACCGATTAACAAAAATTATTCTTCGAATCCCACGCTTACGTTGCATTCGGCTGACTAAATAATGTTCAATGCTTTTATCGGACAAGTTTTTGATGCGGCACGAATCTATTACTATATTCTTGGATTGAAAACGCAAGGCCTTTTGTAAATTGTTCTCTACGCACTTTATCGTCTTTCCTTCGGGAGACTTAAATTCAAATAGCGTGTGATTCAAATATGCATCAGCAGATCTACTGGACATATGCCTAGGTTTAAAGGTTACATCAATTCCAAGTTTAATGATGGCCATTGCGCTATGCATTTCCCAAGGCAAAACATTCTCAACGCCAGGCATAATAATTATTTTCCCAGTCTTTTTTCGCATAGATAGAAAAATACCAGAATGTAAGGATCTTTGCAACCCCCTACCCCACGCTTATGCTAATTCGAAAAAGCAAAACAAAAAAGAGGGCTTGGCCCAGTTCAATTAAGAACGAGGTCGCCCTCAAAGGCCTATTGTATACAATGAAGTATCTTTAGCACCTTTATATCTAAAGAGTATCAGAGAAGCTCAGATATGTCAACAACTTCACCTCTCTTTGTGATTATTTTTAACTTGCATTTTCTCCGTCTCCTCTTATTGTAGGCATCGCGTATTCTCGAAAAGGCTTTTCGTTCATCCATTTTACAACGTCTTAAATCAATCACTACATTATACGATTGTTTACGAGACGTAATAAAAACATTATGAATTGTGTTCTTACTATCTCCCCTAGGACTTTTTAATTCCCAAATCTCGTTTTTAACTTTAAGATCCGGCGACTTCAAAGAAATGGGACGAAGAAAAACAACATCGATTTTAAAATAATTAGCCATGATTAAAGCAGCCGAGATTTCAAAATCGTATGGAGCATCCTTTGGGGAGGTTCTCACTATAACTCGATACGCATTCTTCATACGCCAACCCTACTATATCGTTTCAGATAATTCAACCCCCTTCCCCACGCTCATGCTAATTCAAAAAATCAAAGAATTAACGTCAACAGCTATACAATTGACATATACACAGCTTGCCTAGCTTCAATCATTATGCACCTATACTAACACGACCCCAAACTAGTCTCTCGCAAACAAATCTCGGGTATAAACTTTGGTTTTTACATCGTCAAGCTCTGGAGCTACGCGATTTGCCAAAATAATTGAACATTTTTCTTTAAACTCATCAATGTCATTTACCACTGGCGCCCCATTAAACTCGGGCGAATCAAGTGCAGGCTCAAAAATCATCACATTCTTACCTTCTGACATAATTGCCTTAATCACGTCTTGTATTGCAGACGCTCGAAAATTATCCGAATTAGACTTCATGGTTAAGCGGTAAATTCCGACAATCTCTGGGTTTTTAGATAATACCTCGTCAGCGATAAATTGCTTACGCGTAGCGTTGGATTTTACTATTGCTTCGATCAAGTTTTGTGGCACATCCTCGTAATTTGCAAGTAGTTGTTTGGTATCCTTTGGTAGACAATACCCACCATAGCCAAACGAAGGGTTATTATAGTGTTTGCCAATCCTCGGATCCAAAGATACGCCGTCAATAATACTCTTAGTATCAAGCCCCTTGGTGGCCGCATAAGTATCAAGCTCATTAAAATATGCCACTCTCAGCGCCAAATAGGTATTAGCGAACAATTTGACTGCCTCCGCTTCGGCACTGTGCATAAGAAGCACTGGCACATCTTCGGCCAAGGCTGCTTTTTGCAATAATTCTGCAAATTTTTGCGCCTCATCAGAATACGAGCCCACAATAATTCTCGAAGGGTACAAATTATCATAAAGCGCCTTCCCTTCTCGCAAAAATTCCGGTGAAAAGAAAATATTGTCTATGTTATAAATCTCGCGCACCGAATCAGTATAACCCACTGGGATGGTAGACTTAATTACCATAGTGGTTTTGGGGTTGTTCATCGAAATTACTTTTTCAATCACATCCTCAACCGATGTCGTATCGAAGAAATTCTGTTCTTCGTCGTAATTGGTCGGCGTAGAAATTATCACGTAATCCGCGTCTTTAAAGGCTTCTTCGTAGTCTAGCGTCGCTTTGAGATTGAGCGTACGCTCACCCATTTTTGCTTCGCTAAAGTATTTTTCGATATATTCATCCTGAATTGGTGAGATCAATTCGTTCACCATTTTGACTTTCTCTGGCACTATATCTAGTGCTATTACTTCGTTGTCTTGTGCCAAAAGTGTCGCAAGCGACAACCCAACATAACCAGTTCCAGCAACTGCAATTTTCATTTATAACTCCACAGTTTAGTTAATAATAATTCTAGTAATTATTATACTTTATTTTCTCGCACGCGTCAACTAAGCATAAAAGGCTTTATACCACTCCGCAAATTTCCGCAAACCCTCGCGTAGCGATGTGTGCGGTCGGAATCCGAAATCTCTTTCCAGTGCCGAAGTATCCGCATAGGTTATTGGCACATCGCCCGGTTGCATCGGTACCAGCTCCTTGTGTGCTTCAAAATCATAATCCTCCGGCAACACCCCCGCCCGAATTAGCTCTTCTTGCAAGATTTGTACAAAATCAAGCAAATTCTCTGGGTTAGAATTGCCTATATTATATACGGCGTATGGCGCCAACGGTAATCCATCCTCACCATCTTTCTTCTCCGGCGCTTTCGCCATTACCCGCATCACGCCTTCCACGATATCATCCACATAAGTAAAATCGCGTTTGCAATTCCCGAAGTTAAATATCTGGATTTTTTCGCCTTTAATCAGCCTATTCGTAAACCCGAAATACGCCATATCCGGCCGCCCTGCCGGACCATAGACCGTAAAGAATCTTAATCCTGTCGACGGAATGTTGTATAGTTTTGAATACGCGTGTGCAAGCAACTCATTTGATTTCTTCGTCGCTGCGTATAAACTCACCGGATTATCCACCTTATCGTCCGTCGAGAAAGGTACCTTCTTATTTCCGCCATACACCGAAGACGACGAAGCATACACTAAATGCTCCACCGGGTTGTGTCGACAAGCTTCCAAAACATTATAAAACCCAATCAAATTCGCCTCGATATATGCATCCGGATGATCGATAGAATATCGCACCCCCGCCTGCGCCGCAAGATTCACTACGATTTCTGGATGATATTTTTCAAACACCGCCGTCACGGCTTCCTTATCCGCCAAATTCCCCTTGATAAACTCAAAATTAGCAAATTGCTTCAAATCCTTCAAACGATATTCTTTAAGACGTACATCATAATAATCATTCACCGAGTCAAACCCAATCACCTTTGCTTCTGGATTTTCCGCACACACCCGCTTCGCAAGCGCCCAACCAATAAACCCTGCCGCGCCGGTAATTAAAATAGTTTTTTCACCAAAATCAACAGTTTTTTTCATAAAACATATTATACCACAAAAAGATGGCTTGGCCCCGCTCAACTAAGAACGAGGTCACCCTTAGTACTTATTACCACTGAATCACATACGCCACAAGAATTATTCCAACGAAATAAAGGTAACTCTCAACCCGCAAAGGTTATCGACAAAAATAGTAGTAAAGACCATTGGTCTATCAGATAATAATCGCGTAAAAAATCCTGAATTACCTACGCGCTGCTACAAAACTGTTAATAGAAAAAATTATGATATAATACCCCCGTAATCTAATATCAATACAATAAAGCGACTTAGGGACTTATCAATGATAAAACATGACGACAAAAACCATAATCGGCCAAATATCTTCACTCATCCAGAGCTACTAAAGGAATCGCCGCAAGAGGAACCACTTGAATCCCAAAAACCGGAAATTGAAAGATTAACTGACTATATAGAGAATAGTTCTAAAAGTAAAAGACCAAAGATAATCGCTTATTTAGCGCCATACGGTTCAGGAAAAAGCGTAATACTAAATAATGTTCTTGAAAAACTACCTAATAATTACGTTCAAATTAACTTTGATGTCTGGCAATGCTCAGACGAAAAATCCATTTGGGAAAACTTCTTACTCGAATTATTATGCACATTAAAATACAAAAATAAAACCCAAATCCTAAAGACGATAAACGGATCAAAAATAAACTGGCGCCTTTTCATAGAATTTATTATTCTCTCAATTTTAGCAGGAGTTAATTTTTGGATTTTTTCACGAGCATACCCAGATAATTTGCTCATTTCGCTTATTAAAGACTTTATTATATACGAAGCTCCAATTCTCCTATCTTTAGTAGGCGCCACTAACCTAATTCCTATCAACAAAACCAAAGTCGAAAAGCTTTTTCAGTACGAGAGTGAAGTAAAGAGCGCACTACATAATGGCAAGAACAAAAAACGTTCAATCATCATAGTAATAGAAGACATCGACCGCTCAGGAGAATACGGACGACGCTTTCTGGAAACTCTCAAATGCTTCCTTAGAGACGAAAACAAAGCGATTTTAATAATCTGTCCACAAAAAAGCATTTCCTTCGGCGAAGCCACAATAGGAGCAGAAGGCGACTATAATGTTTCAACCTCATATTTAGAAAACTCAATCAAGGTATATGACGATGTTGTATATGGAACTATGCCCAAAAAGATCCCAATCGACCAAGCAACTCAATTATTGGAAAAACTTGGCTGTAACAATTCCAGGCTAAAAAAGACTGTAAGTTTGCTTATTCAATCATCATCTGATTATTCCGTTTTTACAATAAGGTCACTGAAATTCATGTTACGAAATATGTGCTCGTTCATTGACGCCAACCCAAATGCCGACCCATCTCTAACATTGTTTATTCTTTCGTATAAATTTCTAGACGGTAACAAAAATGCTACCACTAGCCCACTGGTCTCGTCAATTATTAAGCCTAGAAGTCTCGCAAGCAACACGGTCGACCCAGAAACAAAACTAATCAGGCATCTTTTCAGTATAACCGAAGAAAAATTCCCGAGAGCCTCTATGATAGAATTCACTTTTGCAAACTTAAAAACGAAAGAGTTCGAAGTACATCCAAAAGAAAACAGTGAAACACGGCTCTTTTGCAATATGGACATCAAATATAAAACACTGCTAGATAGTATCTCGACTTAACTTGGATCAATCCACCTACCCCAGCTTATGCTATTCTTGCCATTATTAAGAAAAGCATTCATCAGTATATAACTTGTGATTAAAAAAATATTAAAAAGGCTCCATGCGCAATCGTCAATGCCGTACCACTTAAACATGCAAACTTTTTAGCTTTACGGTGTCCGCCGCTTCAACCTCAATAATTTCTTAACAGTTCGTCCCAGTTCTTTGAAATCGTTTTTATACAACAAACAATTAATCGATAGCACGACAACCACGGCTATGATAAGCACCTCAATGGCATACATAATCCAATTCAAATACGAATCCATGCTTGGCATAGGAATAAAATGCGCAAACAGTACAATTAATAATGTCTCAATGATAAGAAACATAATCTTCTTAATACTGGCCAAAACACTTCTGTTCAGGATAAATCTATTCGTATGGTAAATAAACTCAGCTGAGCGGATTAGTGTCGCAACGAGCGTACCAATAGCAACGCCAACTAGCCCAAATCTCCATACCAGTATTACCGATATTATGACATTTATTAGCGCTTCCACAACGGCGCCTCGCCTTGTCTGTCTAAAGTGCCCAGCCACTTTTACTAATTCGTTATATGGCTGACGAACAGTTAATAGATAAGTGCTGATTGTAAGTAGAATCCCGAACAAAGGCTGCATATAATCAGTGTCGCCAATTTTTAGAGTATAAACTGTTACGAATGGCGTAATTAACATTATAGTACATGAATAAACGATGGTAGATAATGTCATATATATTGTTTCGTAAGCTCCAAATTTTCTTCTTAAAATATTATCTTCTTTCTTCGCAATCATATCTCCAAAAGCCGCCGAAAAGCTTTCTGCCACAATATTGACAAACGATTTAATGCCATTAAGCACCAAATTATAAACAGAATAAATAGCTACATCCTTAAGTGAAGCAAGCAATGTTAATACTACAATATCCGCTCGTGAATGAATCATAAATGCGATATGGTGAGTCAACGCATCCCATTTTTGTTTAACCTTAAAGTTGCTATCAACGCCAGATAAATTAAGCTTATATTTCCTTCTTATATAAATTGTCTGCGCAAGCGGCCGTAACATATATACAGAGCCAATTGCAGTTTCTACCCAAATAATAGAAGCGCCTAGCTTAATTGAGAGCACTGCTAGTCCAAGACTTAATAACAGTGTAACTATCTGAATAATATTGATGATGTAAGATTTTTGATCAGATTGCAAGAATAATCGATAAGTCATCCCAAAGAAATACTCAGCGAAAGTGCCGATTGACATCACTAAGATCAACGTAACGACAAACGCATAATCTAGCTGGGTGTCAGAGAGCATCGGGTATATAAAGGCCAGCCCTAAAACATATATTAAAAAAACTATCGCAATTCTTCTAAAGAATTTTTCAGACGCCTTAAGTATTCGCTTGATGCCATTCGAATCCTTCTTTGCCAAAGCCTTGTATAATGCCACCTTTACAACTGGGCCAAATCCAGCCTCAAGTAATACTATAAAACTAAGAAAACCTTTTATTGATTCGGTTAAGCCATATACATCAGTGCCGAAAGAAGAAATAATAACATGCGGCAAAATGAAACCGCAGAGTATACTGATCCCCTCGCGCAATAAGTTCGTTATAAGGCTAAGAAACGCTTTTTTGCTACGCATCTATATATATTTATCCTTTGGGTCACGTTTCTTAATAATTCTAGCAGGAATTCCGCCTACTACGCTATTATCAGGAATGCTTTTAGTGACTACGGCATTTGCTCCGACGATGCAATTATCGCCAATGTGTATATCTCCAATTATTTTTGCACCAGCGTATATAATTACGTTATTACCGATAACTGGATACTTGTTGCGGTTTTGACCGATTGTAACTTGTTGATATATCCGCACATTATCTCCAATTCGGCATTTTTCTCCAATAATTACGCCGTCTGGGTGTGGTAATGAAAAGCCAGTTCCGATCTTGGCCCCTGGGCTTATTCGGCAATGGTATTTCTTTTCCATTAAATAACAATAACGCCGAGCAGCAAGACTTCTACCCTTTTTTTGAGCATTTTTCATTCTATGATACATCGCAGTAATCTTACCTTGAACATTTTCCCATGGAGAAAAAGAACGATAAAGTTTTTTTAGATACTTTTTTATTAGCATATCCTTTTTTCTAACTCCCATATTTTATTCACATTATATTGAATCTTGCACTTAGCCTGCAATAGTAGTTTTCTAAACAAATAATTAAAAACATGTAAACGAAAATACTTAACACTCAAAAAAAACTTACGTTGTTTTAAAAGAGCAACGAAAACGCGTCTAAACAAAACTCGTTTGAAGGCTTTCCTATCGTACATGCATACATCATCATTACGCAACAAACACTTTTCAATGAACGAACTCATTTCTGCATAATCTATCGTTTTGTTTCGACCATGCAAGAACTCGATGAACTGAATGTCAGTATTTGGTAATCCAAGCCTTACGATGTTGGTGGAAACAGTTTTGCGAAAATATTTTTCTTGGATTTCTTTCTTTTTGCTGCTCACCTGGTGACCATGTATGCGATACAAAAGCTCAATTTTAGGAATAATCGCAAAGACAGCTTTATCGGACAAGGTTACCCATAAATCATAATCTTGAGAGTAGCGAAATTTTTGATCATACTTTATATCAAACTTTTTGATTGATTCCATTCTAAACATAACAGTAGGATGTATTATCGCATTACCAATAAACAGCTGAGCACAAATATAGTCATTCTCGGTGTACGGGTTGACTAATACCTTATTGCCACCGCCAAATTGCCTAGCAAAAGTTGAGCATATATCAACATCTGGGTGTTCTTCCATAAACCTTACCTGAACGCTCAAACGCTCTGGTAATGAATAGTCATCACTATCCATACGCGCCACATACTCTCCTTTAGCTAAAGATAATCCTTCGTTCAACCTAGCTGCCAATCCTAAACTCTTTTGATGTTTAATTATATGTAATCTATCGTCATTATACCCAGAAAGACAACCATTATATTTGCCACCGTCTATTATTACAATTAGTTCAATATTCTTGTAGGTTTGCGTCAAAATACTATTAACAGCCTCAACGAGATGTTCTTCTTTAGCATCACATGTAGACATAATTATGGATACTTTTTTTTCGTCAATCATCAAAATCGTTTTACCAAATTTCTTTTTATATATAATACAAAGAAATACGATGAAAGTCAATATTTTGTATGCGTCCATAACATACTGGACTTTTCCTGGTCCAATTTTAACATATAAACATAGGTTTTGAGCGGTGGAATTTGCATAGTTTCACCATTAGGATCACGATGGTTGAAATGTGGCCTTTTGGTATTATTGTGAAACATCGTATGCTATACTAACTGAATTCCCAAGTAGTAACAAGATTACTAAAGCTAATATCGTAAAGCTCACAAAGAACGTCGTAAAAACGTCTAATAATCGCTACGGACGAGAATTAGCAGAAAGAGTTCGTAGTGCTCCAGAAACTCCATTAGTGCAACCTCGGAAGTGAAATCTGAAGAACTAAAGACACTATTGAGCACATAAGACGACTTTTGGCTAAAATTGCCGAGTTGAATAAACGAATAGACGAGATGATGAAGGAGGTAAATTCACTCATCTACACTATTCTAGGTGTTAGCAAAGTGTTGGCTGCCATAATTGTCTCAGAAACTGGAAATATTACGCGGTTCAAAAATCCAGACAAGCTAGTAGCTTACGCTGGTATTTCTCCTACCACATACCGGTCTAGACAATATAAAACTCCCATCGCCAGAATGGAGAAACGAGGCTCCAGGCAGCTAAGATATGTCATCATGCAAGCCACAGAATATGCAGTTCGTTATTGCGATTGTTTTGCTCGTCGAATGCAAAAGAAACGAGCGGAAGGAAAATCTTATCGTGTAGCAATCTCCTATGTTGCACGAAACCTTCTGCGCATGATTTATTGTATGGAAACTACTGGTGAAATATACCACGCGCCAGCATCAACTTAGATTGTATAAAAGCCTGAAATCAATTTGCAATTTTACAACAACATGTTTCTTTTTGATTATTCATCCACCTCTGTAAAATACTCAAAGTACTTGTTGACTTTTTATAGTTAGGGTATAATACTATTATGTTAAAATACTACTCTAGCAAGTTTTATACTTCAAATAATGAGATAAAAAAACGTTCGATGGCGACGACTGTCACCCTGGCACCGCAAAACAGAAAACAGTATCTACGGCAATTTGGTGGGTGACGGAGGCGTAATGGATAGCGTTCTGTTATATTTTATTGTCTTCGCATTTGTGTTTGCTATTCAAACATACGCTATGAAACAGACAAACCAAACAGCAAAGAGAACCCTAGCAATTATGAGCTTTCTGCCAATTCTTTTACTTATTGGCCTGAGGTATCGCGTAGGCACCGACTGGATTGGACATGTAAAAATATATGAATTATACTCTAGTATGCCTTTCGAGGATGTATTGGCGAGAGGCGATGACATTGGCTCAAAGCTGATAATAGGTTTGGCGCCACATATATTCAATGATTACAAACCTATTTTTTGGATTTATGGCTTGCTTACTCTTTACCCAATCTATAAAATTAATAAGAATCATGGTTTTAAATATCTAGCCTATTCAACACTGGTTTTTAATCTCACTATTTTTCCAGCTAGCTTAAACATAATGAGGCAATGCGCCGCAGCTGCATTTGCACTCTTAGCATTCGACTATCTTAAAACGCAACAGAAATTCAAAATTGCAACGATAGTATGCATAATTATTGCAACCATACTGCATACATCAGCGCTAATTATGCTTCCCTTTCTAATACTGTATCGCGTCACAAGAAAAAGGAGAAAAACATACTGGTGGCTATCTATCCTCTTGGGTACCGCCATTGCCTTCAGCTTGACGACGGTTTTAAAAGATATTTTTGCAGCAATAGGATATACGGAGTACGATTACATAATGACAGCAACAAGTAATATAAGTTTTTCGTTGAGTGCAATATTGCTCAATACGGCTCAATATATAATGATGCTATTCGTATTCTTATTATATCAAAATAGTCAAGGTAAAAACGATTCATCAATTATAGACACGAAAAACATATTCAGTTTGGTTTTAAACGGCTCCATATTTGAACTTGTGGGCACCGCAACAAAGTATCTGTCCAGAATATCTTTCTACTTTTCATTTTACCAAATCATCCTTATGCCCACAATGCTACAAAACATAAAGAACAAAAAAAATAGATTAATCGCAAAAACGATTTGTATTTCAACGTTTGCTATCGTTTTTGTAGTGCACTGCTTCATATTAAGACATTATGAAATCATTCCTTATAAAACTTGGCTATTTATCGGATAGGACCTAGTTCATACTCGCACTATATTAATTCAGCTTAAAACAAAATGGAAATAAAGGATGACTCAGATAAATCATCCCTATCTTCTAACGTCAAACGTTTCTTCGACTATAAATAGATTTTATGAAGCATAATTTAAGTAAATCAATTCAAGTTTTTTTGCTTCAACATTTACATCATATCCGTTCTGTTTTATATTAGATACATCTATTTTTCTCGACGAATTGCGCACTCCCCTAATTGCCTCTGCCCAACTATCTACTTCAAGTGGCAAAAAACTCACATTGCTAGTCATTTTTGTTTCATTTGAGACCGAATTACTAAGCAATACCGGTAATCCTGCAGCTTGTGCCTCTACCGCCACAAGAGGTAAACCTTCCCACAATGAAGGCAATATAAACACATCAAATGCCTGCATAATATCTTTCACATCATCCAAGGAACCACAGAAAATGGTATTTTTTGGACTTCCTTTTTTACATGTTTCAAAAAGTTTCCCATCACCCACCAACACAAATACATAGTCTGGAAGTTTTCTTGCAATTTCGATTATGAAACTTTGATTCTTTGGATATGTAAAATTACCAATATGACCAACCACATTCTTGTTAACCACTCGTAACTCTTCTCTAACCTTACGCCTTTTCTCCTCATTATAAGCAAATGCATCTACATCAATAGCATTACGAATAATGTGATATTTATTTTGAGATATTATTGTTTTACTAAAAAGATCACTTAGTACAGAATCTGAACAAGCAAAAAATACATTTGCTGATTTTTCAATATATGGAATCAAAAATTTTTTTCTGAAACAATTATACAAACCATTTTTGTATTTTTTGTCTATACCATGGTTATGTATAATTATAGTTTTAGTTTTATGCTTCTTTGCAAGCCTTAGCGGCAACAGATAAGTTACACCTTGGTGTATCTCAACTATTTTATATTTATGAGAATTGAAGAAAGCCGACAGCTCTTTTTTATTTTTTAAAAAATTCTTTCTTCTTGGAGTAACCTTGTAAACCCTTCCGCCCATTTTCTTTATCTCGTTCTCAAATCTACACCTCCCTTTATTAGAAAGTAAGAAGTCAAACTGCACGTTCTTATGATCGATGTGCCTATAGTAATTCATCAACATCGATTCCATACCGCCTATATCCATATTATCTATTACTTGCAATACTCTAATCATTCTCTACTCCATATTTATTCAGCCAATATTTATACAGAAAAAAGCTCGGCAATTTATTTAACTTCAAAATCAATTTATGTTGCTTCCCTATAGGTATCATCCTCTTACCACTCTCCTTCGGGGCAAAACGTGAGTAAACAAGAAACAATAACGCATTTTTTTCTCTAACCCCAAACCTATAATCTCTCTTTAAAAACTCCTTTGCACAATACATGCCACCTAATGGATTGTTTATCCTTAACCTTCTCCCACATCTTGTTAACCCATTCTCCAAATACTCACAAACATAAATTGATTTATTGATAAATACTGTATCATATTGTCTAGAGATCTCGCACCACAACACACCTTCACTTAAGAACTTCTCTCCCTTAAATTCAGGAAACCGTCTTTCACAAAAAACGTCCGCTCTAAACACTTCAGCCTTATCACCCATTATCTTACCATTTATAATAAAATCTCTATAATTGGCAACAACAACTCTCTTTCCAAAATCATCGCAAATTGGTTTTCCGTCTTTATCCATCCTTTTATAGCAAAGGCCGCAAACATTATTGTTACCATATTTACTCCAATCTTTTAGGATAATCTCTATTCCATTATCAATTAGATAATCATCGCTATCTACTATCATAAATAACTCTGTTTTTATCAAACCAAAGGCCATATTCAATGCAGTGTGTTTTCCACCATTAGATTTTTTATAATAACTAATATTAAACCTATTTTTATTCTTTTTAAAACGATCAATTTCCTTTCCAGTCCCATCAGTGCTTCCATCGTCAATAATAAGCCATTCAAACCCCCCAACCGTCTGTTTCCTTAAATGATTATATAAGTTTTTAATCTTTTCCAGTCTATTATACGTTGTAGTAACAATAGTAATCTTCATTAATTATCCCCATCATTTATTCTACCATTCAGCATAGTATAATAGTCTTCTAGTATCGCCACATTGTGTTTTATATCAAACCCACTTCGAATTATTATTTTTTCATTATCATTTCTAATCGACGGATCATATGATAGTTTAGCTAATCTATCAAGCCAAGCGTCTAAATCCATAACACTAATCTTGAATACACGAGGACGGTCAATAATTCCGTCAGTAATATTATCAGATATCACACATGGCAACGATGCCGCTTGTGCTTCCACCAAAGCCACAGGCAATCCCTCCCATAAAGATGGCATGATAAAAATATCCATCGCCTGCATTATTTCATTTACATCATTCCTATTCTCAAGAATAGTAATGCATTTTTTAATATTCAAAGCCTCAGCTTTTTTTAGGATATCTCCCTTCAAAGAACCAGTGCCCACTATAAGAAGATGGTATCTATTATTTTGGTCCAAGAGTCTTTTTAGCAAATCCAAGGAAAAACCATAATTTTTTACAGCTTCTATTCTTCCAACCTGACCCAAAACAATCTTATCATCAACTCCTAAGTTCTTACGAACTCGCATCCTAGTATCTTTATTGAACGAATACTTCGACGCATCAATAGCATTTTTCACAATTACACATTTATCAGACTTCGCTATCTCCTCGCCATATAACCATTTTGCAGACTCCTCAGAACACGCAAAACAATAATCACTATAATCTTTTATCCTCCGTTGAAAAAATCTTTTTGCAACCACTTTTACGCCTTTTCCATTCGATGTACTGTGGCTATGGCAAATCGTTTTTAGCCCATTCCTCTTTGCAATTTTAAGCACAATCGAAGCAACGCTTCTTACATGGCAATGTATAATTATATATTCCGGATGAGACTTGAAGAAATCTGCCCACTGCCTTTTGAATTTAAAATAGTTTTTCCCATTAAAGTATTCATCAAATACGTATACTCTACCACCCAACGACTTGATTTCCTTTGCGAAATATTTTTCGTTCTTTCGGTCTATAAGAAAATCGAATTGTATCTTTTTTCTATCTATATTACGATAGACATTCATTATCATCATTTGGGAACCGCCAATATTCAAACTACCAATGTAGTGCAAAATGCGTATGGGTTTGTTTTCATCGCAAACCACCGCATTCGTTTCTGCTTTCTGTGTCCTATTTCTACTTGTCATTAGAACTGTCCTTAAATCTTATTGCTTCAACTTCGTACTTATTTGATAGCCTTACTAAGTTATCGGAGCCCGTTTCCGAATCAATCACAGAATTACAACTAAAAACATTATTATTCCCAACCTGCGCTCCGCTAAGAATCACCACATTACTCCCAAACCAATTTCTGTCCCCAATCACAATTGGGCGACTCTTGAATGTTTTCTTCATATTGATACTCTTATCATTAAAAACATGATTATGATCGTATATCTTAACCCCCTCGCCGAACAAATTATTCTTGCCAATCGCAATCCTATTGTGGCAGTTTATTGAGCAATAATTATTGAAAAAAGTCCCGTCGCTGATTTCAAGCCGTCCATTCTTAGAAATATTAATAATAAACCCTTTCCTAAACCGCACATTCTTCCCAACTTTTAGTCTTTTCCCATATTTCGCTTTATAAAACAGCAACTTGCAAGCTTCGTTTATCCCCTTTGCAGCTTTTTCGGTCATTGAGAAAAATTGATACATTCTACTCCACCTCCATAATTCGCATCATTTCTGCGTTAATTCTATCAATCGTAAACTTCTCCAAGCACATTTTATAAGACGCATCACCCATCTTTTGCAACTTTACCTGATTCTTCACCATCCACTCCATCTTCTCGGCAAGATCGCTAATGTTTCGCGGCTTCACAAATAGTCCGTTCTCGCCATCCACCACCGTTTCACGGCATCCTGGCGTATTGGTCGTAATAATCGGCCTACCTATCGCTGTCGCCTCAATCAAAGTTTTAGGTATCCCCTCACGATAATACGAAGGCAGCACAAACACGCTACAATCCGCTACAAATCTAGCCACATTGTTAGTGCCTGGGACATAATTCACAATTCCGTCCTGCACATACGGCTTTAGTAGCTCAACACTCAACGCATTTTTGTTCTTATCCTCCGGCCCAACGTAAGTAAAACTCACCTCAGGGTATTTCTCCTTCACCATCTTAGCAGCCTTAAAATATTCCATCACGCCCTTCTCCTTCAACACCCTCGACACCATCAAGAAAGACACTCTATCTTTTGGCAAATCATTTTTGACAAACTTCTCCAAATTTACACCAGACCCATTCACGAGCTCACACTGGCTCCGTTTGACATAACCCAATTTCACAAATTCATCAATATCATCACTATTTTGGAAAATCACCTTTGTATTGTGCCTCAACGCTCGTTTGTACAACACTCCAACTAGCCCACGCACCATTCGGACCCTTAAAGAATCCGAGCAAAACAGCATCCCAAGCCCACATATTAGTGAATAAATCTCTTTCACCCCAGCCTTCTTTGCTGCAAGCGACCCAAAAATTACCGGTTTAATGGTATATGAAAAAACTTTGTCCGGCGCCTCTTCGCGAATAATCGATTTCAGCTCCTTGAAATAAGCCAAAGTATTAAACACTGAAAAAGAATTCTTCTTCAAATTAATCAAACGGGCCTTTACGCCATTTTCCTTGAAAAACTTTCGGCATTCATCTTCCGGCACAACCACTGTGACATCGTAACCTTTTAACCGAATATCCCGAATCAAATCACCACGAAAATTGACGAATGTATCCGTCTTAGGCGCAATCATCAATACCTTTTTCTTTTTTTCTGCCATTTTCTTTATTCCACACAGCAAAATCACTTTGCTATTATTATTATAATACCCCAATTTCTCTCACACGTCAACTAACCATAACCAGTACACAAAAAACCAATTATTAGCACACAAACAACGCTCCAGCAAAAATCCCCGGCTTCCCGCCGGGGATATTAAAGTACAATAATTATGTAGCGTCTTACCAATTGACACTAGAGTAAGAATCACAAGTGAAGAAAAACATTTTATTACACTTTTCTCCACCAGTATAGGGTTCCCAAGTTCCATCCTTGAGTACAAACGTTTCCCAATCACCACAAAACGTCGGCAAAGCTTCTTTGACACCCATAATATCTAAATAGCTTAGAATCTTCCTAGCGTCTTCCTTCAGCATCGTACCATCTACAATCTTAAAGCTACACAGATTGGATTCTGTTTCCGGGATACTATAGCGGCGTGTGCCTGTCCCCTCTTTAGTAATCTTATACCCCATTATCGCAGAAACAGTTCCCTTATCGGACAAGCTTTTTAGAAATTTATCCAATCGCCCGTCATGTTCAACTTCACCGTCCTGCAAAACAGAACGTTCACATTCCGCAAACTCAGTCCCCTTGAGCAAATCCTCTACCTTCATGGGGAAACGCAACTTGACATAATCACAGAAACATGCTAGAATCATAAAACGTGGCAGGGGGAGTGCTAGAAACTTAATATAGAAGGAGGATACTCGTTTGGACAAGAACGTTTTTTCAAAATACTTCCAGAATATAAAAAAGCCGTATTTAATAATGATACGGAGCAGATCGAAAGGCTCCTCAAAAAATATGGCCTCTCCAACTCAGGATTCAAAGCGGTAAAATCTACATATCGGGATGAGTACATTTTTTTATTGTCTTCCGTATGCGGAGCTGCTCATGAGAAGAAGCTTGACGAGGGAACTGCTAAAATAATCTATGATTATGTGGCCAGCGCAATCGAAGCGAGAAGATTTATAGAAACAATCAACAGAGGCCTTTGTCCTGAACCTTCAGAACAATCTGAAACGGCACCAGGAGAGATTATAGAATCTCTTCACGATGTAAACTCCAGAAAAGATATTCAGAAGAAAATCGAAAAGCTCAATCGAGGGGAGCTAAAGAATCTTATATCTAATATCACATCCAACCCAAACCTTAAGGTCAGCTACGAACTCATCAGATCAATTATGAGAGCAATTCTGGCTAATAAACTACTCCCCTACACAACGCTCAATGTGCTGATATTCGGATGCTCCCGCACAACAGCATACTTAAGTTAAAATCACCCATACTCCTCCACCACCCCGCTCACCTGAGCGGGGATTTTTATATCCGCCAAACCCCAACTAGCCTAGGCACCTCTTCAACAAGCATCCGACAGCTAAACCAAGTAATGTTTTTTCACCACAGAAAAGCGCCGCAGGATATACCCGCAGCGCCAAAATGCTTCTATTGAGGCAATTCAAGCCGGAACCCCCCACGTGGGGACATAAATAGTTATATGCTTCACTGAGCCGTCGCTTCCAAAAACGGTCATCGAGCGACGATTGTTGATCCGAATAACTCCTTCCTCAAAAGGAATCCATTTCTTGCTCGGATCCCCAAAGAGGGTCACAGCGGACACCTCGCATTCAGGGCTACACAAGTCTTTCTTAACCAGTTCATCATACTTCCCCGGCCGAAGACCACGCGGGAATTTCAACCCTTTCCCACTCGAAGAAGGTGTTCTCACAATGGCACAGTCCTTTTTAAGAGAGATATCATATCCATATCCCGGAACATAAAATGTCCGTGCGTCTCTCGACATACCCAAAAAGCCCAATCTACAAAACTCAAAAATTTCACCTGCTAAAGTTGACGCAAAAGCCATTTTCTCTTCCTCCTTTAAATGTACAAAAAAAATAGAAGCTTTTTCATAATATCACATACCGGTCAGACTGTCAACTCCCAGAAGCATCCCTAGAATCTCCAACTGTTGCTCACTTCACCTCAGCAAATATCCCTGGCTTTCCGCCAGGGATATCAAAGTACAACTGTAGGTACCAGTAAGTACGGTTACAGCCTACGATCCTTAATACCTGAGTAAAAATTACAATGAAGATAAAGAACTTCTTCACTCATTCCCCACTCATAGAGCTCCCATGCTCCGTTTTTAAGGATATACGTTTCATCCCAATCGTCTTCAAGTGCCGAAAAAGGCGGCAAAGCATCCTTGATCTCCAGAGCGTCCAAATATCCCAGGAACTTCTGAGCGTCTTCTTTCAAAAGCGTGCCATTCTCAATAATTACGGAACACTTACCAGAATCAGAACGCTCACCTGTTTCCGTCTTGAGAACCATGTGTCCCACCGTTACGCATGCGGTCCCTTTATTGGCGAAGCTACGCAGAAACTCAACCAATCGTTTATCCCGCACTCCTGCATCGTCGCGACCCGCAGTTTCCAATTCCACATCGCCCTGTGACGCCAAGCACCCGTTATCAATAGTTCCGGTCCCTACATTGCCACATATCTCTTTCTGGTTTCCTATCTGAAAATCGGACATTCCTTCTTTCAAAACCGCCATACTTCCTCCCTACGTTTTAGGCCCGTCGGCTCTATACTTAAGACTCGCGCCAATTCGCAGCCTCACTCCTAACATTATGACACAGAAGTGTCCTACCGTCAAGAACACCCCCCAAAAAAATTCCCAAAGGTCCAATATTCTCGTAACTTTCGGGAATAGAGCCCCACGAACACTAGCCATATTCCCAAAAGTCCAATATTTTCGTGACTTTCGGGAATAGAGCCTCACAAGTAGTGCCATGCTACCAATAGCGTACCCTGCTACCTCCCCTCATAACATAGCTGCCCCCCTATAGTATGCCCTGTTACCCCTCCAGAAGCCAATTTATGATATTTTTCCTAGCAATCCCATCGTCGTTCGCCTCCAATAAATCCATAGTCAGAATAGTCTTGCGATAATAATCACCGGTGTTCTTTATTGCAGACATTTCACGTTCAAAAGTCTCCGCACTAGCCACCGTCTGAGAAACTTGATAATACTCCAACTCGCCATCACGATTTTTTACTACAAAATCAATCTCTTTATCATAATTCTTTCCTACTTTTACATTCCCAAACCGTTTATTTAGTTCCAAAAACACTATATTCTCCAGCCTATGCCCCAAATTTGCTTGTGATGGGCGCCCCAGCAACACGTCAACCAGGCCCAAATCTACACTATAGTATTTCTCGCCAGCGCGCAATATTTCTTTACCTCTAACATCATACCGCTCCACAGGATAAACCAAAAAACAATCCGACAGCGCTTGCAAGTATTCACCCACGGTTTTTCGATCTATTCCACCATACGCATTATTCAAAACATTCGCAATACGATTCGATGAAGTAATGCTACCAATGTTATCTAGGCAATACATATACACCCGACGAAAATCGTCCATATTTCGAATATTTCTACGCCTCTTGATATCCTTTTCCATTATCGTATCGTAAACCGCCCCAAGATAGTTCGATACTTCCACCTCGGCCCCATGTCTCAACATATTCGCCACCTCAGGGAACCCACCATATCGCATAAAACTCCCGAACAGATGATTTTTGTCGCTCGCTTCATCAAAAAATTGCACATATTCCTTAAAACTGAGCGGCTGCATTTTTATTTCAATATAACGCCCAGTCAGCAAGGTAGCAATATCGCTGCTAAGCATATAAGCATTTGAGCCAGTCACGTATATATCCGTATATGGCTTTACATACAAGCTGTCCAACATCCGTTCAAAATCCGGCACCATCTGTACCTCATCGATGAAAATATAATTCATTACGCCTGGATCAACTTCCGACATTAACTGATTATAAAAAGCATCAGAACCTTTCAAAAAACGTTCGTTCTCTTTCTCTTCTAAATTATATGCAATTACCTTGGCGCCCTTTTCTTTCTTTAGCTCATCACGGAACATACTAAGTAGGGTCGATTTACCCGACCTTCGTACACCAGTTACAACTTTAATTAGGTTTATATCCTTGACATTCCTTAGTGTTTCTAGATATGATTCGCGTATTATCATGGCTACATTATAACAATCCTATTCCCAAAAGTCCAATATTTTCGAGACTTTCGGGAATAGAACCCCACAAACCAACACTCTAGTTGTCTATCATACATATAAATCTGCACCAAATCACGCCCCTCCAACCCAAATCATACTTCCTCCCTACGTTTAAGGCCCGTCGGCTCTATACTTAAAGCTCGCGCCAATTCGCAACCTCACTCCTAACATTATGACACACCTATGCAACCCTATCAATTATTCTTGACGCCATCTATAAATCATGGTAGAATATCATCATAAGCGCCCGAGGAAGAAGCTTACGGAACTTTAAAAAAAGGAGGCTTACGAATGCCAAAAACCGATAATCGAATATATAAGGCATTAGATCACGGAAACACAAAAAGACTGAAAGCTCTTCTCACTCAGAGCGGCCTTTCGAATGAAGGATTTTGCTTAATAAGAAAGGGATACGTCAAAGATCTCAGAGAGGCTATTACGACCGCTTCTCTGTTAAAAATACCCAGGGATGACTCTACGGTCCCTCGCAAATCAGACTTCGACATGTTTTTCGACTACTTAGTCGGTGCAGTCGACAAAGGTCGTTTCCTGAAACAAATCCGAGATACGGCAGCCGTAAAAGAAGCCAGCGAGAACCAGAAACTGCCAAAAGATATCCGGACAATCCTTTGCGAGCCGGAGTCAGTAAACAGGCTCTCTGGGCCGATCGAAGGACTCAGCGATAAACAACTCGCGAGCCTTATAATGCATATCTCGCCGTCCGAAGGAATAAGCCCCGCCGACATCAATTACGAGCTGTTCAGGACAATTATCAAAGCAATCCGCAACACGGAGCTGGTCCCTCTCGGACAGCTCTGCCAAATCATGGCAGACAACCTCAGAATAAGATAACAACGACTAAGACTTCTTCCTCACCTTATGCCAATCCCGCTCACTCGAGCGGGATTTTTAATGGCTAAATATTTTTCTTCATTACTCCACCCCAATGATAATCGCTGTAACTATTTCTTCCGGTTTTCCCGCTTCAAGTCCCGAATATCATTGTGTATTTTACCCTTCCCTGCATCGACTTCTTCATGCTTAAATAGCTGTCGTACCGTCAACGCTACCACTTTGATGTCCTGCTTCAAAGAATAATTATCCACATATTCTAGATCATAGCCAATTTTTTCGAATACATCTAAGCCATTACGACCGCTAGCCGCAGCAAGGCCAGTAATGCCCGGCCGCACCGAATATCTCCTTCTTTCTCTCTCGTTCATGTTCTCATAATACTCAGGTATCCACGGCCTCGGCCCCACAAAAGTCATTTGGCCCTTCAGGACATTAACTAGCTGCGGCAACTCATCAATCGAGGTCTTGCGTATCTTTGCACCAACCTTCGTGCATTTGTCTTCACAAGAAGCATCTCTCATATCGTTATCAGCCACCATGCTCCGAAACTTCAATATCTCGAATTCTTTGCCATTCTTCCCGGTTCGCTTTTGGCGAAAAAACACCGGGCCCGGACTATCCAACTTAATAGCTATAGCGACAGTTGCAAAAAGCGGAGAAAGTCCCACCAGCAACATCGACGAAACCGCCACATCAAAACTACGCTTCAGGGCTCCATATGACAAAATTCTTGCTAGCTTAAATCTACTCGGCAATACAACCGGCGTAGTCATATAAGCCGGCCTCGGCATAAATGTATCCTGTCTTAGATAGTCAAACTCGCTTTGGGCCAAAGTTATCCCCTTTATCATTTAATAACTTCATTATATCACTAAATACTCCATTTGTCAATATGTTCATGCTAAACCTGCCTTGCAAACACTAGCGATTAATATCTATACACATCCATTTTACACCACCAAAATCCAATAAACAAGTACACGTTGCCAAAACCACTATCTATCGATTAACGTTATTGCTGTTCGTCGATACTTCATAATAAGGCCCACCCTAGTAGGATCGCTACTTCCTTACGTAGTTCTTCTTCTCAACTACAAATATGATTATTCCGAGTACTACTAAGGCAAAGGTACCAATCGTATATTCAACGAACCCTGTCTCTTCGGCTGAACTATTTCTATTATTTTTGAGAGACAACCTACCGGTATTTGGTGCAGCGGTAGGAATAGTAGGGATCACGTCAAAACCACCGCAGCCACCCTCAGCACACGGGTCATCTTCTAGCTCATGATAGTTTACAAACGTCGTTGCATACTCATCACCGCCGGCCCAAACCTGTTCGTAATCTTCAGATTCTAACACTTCTTCTACTGCGTAACTAATCTGCTCCGCATCCTCATCCATATATGGCAGATTTTCCCATACATAGCCCCAAATATCTCCAGTTACATAATCATCTTCAAAATCATCGTCGAGGATATACGCATCTCTCATCGTCATCGCAATAGTATCGACAACTTCCCCGTTTGCAAGTAGATTAATCACGAGCTCCTCTGGTCGCTTTCCATCTTTGTTGTGTGCATCTTCCCAAATCTTATCCACAAAGTACATTACCTCATCAACTTCGTACGTGTTCTTAATCTCAAACACCACCTCATCATCCTTATCCGCCTTCTTCTCTACGCCATCATCGCCAGACACCGTTAATGTAAAACCGTCAATCTCAGCGTTGTTTTCCTTCACAGTATACGTACCAGTTGGCACTTTTCCATCTACCGTGCAAGTAATCTCGTAGCCAGACGCCTTGCAGCCCTCCCCAATCTTTAACGTCATCTGGCCCCCTTCGCCAAAGTCTTCTGGACCAGTAATCGTAAACTCCAAATCTTCCAAGACTTCTGCTTTTAGCCCAACCGTAGTTTTTTGAATCCTTAGTGACTTCGCAAGACTACGGTTGTTTACTACGGTCAGAGTTTTGCTCGCATCATCCCACACATATTTCTCGCTACCAGACTTCTTAAAGCTACAAGTCTTTACATAAGTATTCGTTAGCGTCGATGCGTCGGTCCCGGTCAAAACACTAGCGCAAGTTACCGTTACTGTCGCCGAACCTTCGACTAAGTCGTATCCCTCCAAAGTCGCTTTTTCGCTAATTGCAAATTCGAAGCTCTCTTCTTTCTGGTTCTTAGATACTGGTACACTTTTTGAGGCCATTCCCTCTGCATCAGTAATCTTATCAGTACCGTTCGCCGAGAAAGTTACTCCCTCTAGTGGCTGGTATTCCTCATCAACTTTCTTAATGTAGAACCGGTTCGCTCCGTCATAGATTATCTCGTCCGTCGCTTCTTTCCAGGCATTCGTTATTTCGTGACCATTCACGCTTTTTGTCCAACTACCACTTATTGCGTCATCGCTCGAGTAAACCACGATCGTACTTTGACTCTCACCAAACGCAGTTTCACCCAATTTCGATTCCTCCACAGAATAGACTATTGGTTTACCACCTTCATTCTTGTATAGCCCCTCAAAAGTGTGTTTCCACTCGCCTGCAGCAGTAAGTGTTACTGGTGTACCTAGTCTCTTACCGTTAGCATATAATTCAACCGTAATCGCATTTGGTCTCGCCAGCTCATTCCCTTCACCTGTCCAAACTTTCTGTACTGTAATCTTGCCGTCATTGTCCGGATCGTCATCCTCTTCGTTAATAAGCTCCGGCTTATGCTTATTTGTAATCTTATTACTTTCTACAATTGCGGTATAATTTTTATCACTCTTAAATTCCGTACATTTAATCGCTTCACCGGCACCACTACAAGTCGACGCTTCCACGATTGTATACTCAATTCTTTTTCCCTCAGCATCCTTTTCTGGCAAATCGGTAAACACATAGTCGTCTTTGTTTTCCAAGGCTAATTTCTTGTAGGCCACAAATTTACCATTATCGTCTTTTACTGCTACAAAGTAATCTGCGTAATTCTTACGTAAATCGTCGCGATCTCCATCATCGTTCCAAACTTTCGCAGCCGTCAGACCGGTGGTCTTATATTCGTTAGTAAATGTAGTCTCATAGTCCGACACCGTTAAATCAATCTTACCAGTAGATTGGTTATAAGACACCGCAATCGTTAGAGAAACACCACCAGCAGTCGAACCAACCGCCTCCACGCTTGGCGCGTCAAACGATTCAGTAATTGTGTACGTATAAGTCTTACCTACATTCTCGTTAGTGAATTTGATTCTTCCAAACCCTACCGTCTTATGCTCCTTATCCGCCGTAATGGTTGTCTTTTCCGGCATCGGCGCTCCCTCATCTTGGCTAGAAATCGTAAAGTTAAACTTATCCGAATCTCTCCAATCTCGGCCAATCAAATTCTTCGTAAACTCCAGCTCGCCACTTTTACCGCCATACGTATTATCGCCCTCATACTTGTTATAAATAGTCTTAGAAGCCTTTGAATAAGTCTTCGAGACAAGACCAAGAGTACCATCCCCCTTGTCTTCGACCACAATAGTCACCACAATATCTTCATCGTTATCAAAACGAGAAACACCGTCGCGGAATAAACTCCCGCCGCTAGCATCGCTAGTCTTTTCTGTTATCGTATAAACATAGGTACCAGCATCTAGGATTTCTGGGATAAACTCTGCGGTACGGCCCGACAAAGTTAGAGGCTTACTCTCAATTGTCTCGCCATTACCAGTCATCACGAATGTAAATTCATCCGACGCAATCCAGAATGGTTCATAACCACTCGCAAAGGCCTTGTCGACCAAAATCTTTGCTTCATCATCCGTTAATTTCGTTACTGCGTAATCATTTTTGAACTCAACCTTATTCGCCCCAGTTACCACGGTTCCATTCTTCAGCGTTTCGCGTCCACCATTGAAACCTGGCTTTCCGTCCTCAACTATCTCATAATAGAATCCAGTCGGGATATTCTTGAGAGTCTTCGTTTCACCATGCTTTAGCTCAAACGTTTCAGTTTTCCAAGGATTTGTATCTCCCTGCTTCTCATAAATTTTCACCGTGAAACTAAAACTCTTTTCCTGAGCCTTCGTTAAGTTACCGCTTGCCGCCGTCACTTCCTTCGACACTACGATATTGCCAGTGTTTAGATAATTCGTTACCTTTGCTGTAGAGCTCATATTTCCATGTACAACCTGCGCACCCGCCCCGCTCGTAGTGGCTCCATTGTTATTATAGTCAATCAATTCATAACTAATCTCATTCTTAACATATCCTTTTGGCAGTACCTCGGAAACCGTAAATGTCGTACCGTCTTTTAAGTCCTTAACGAGAATTTGATCAGATTGCTTAATCACGGCAGTAATCACACCACCCGTAAACGCAATATCGTCACTTCTCGTGCCATCAGCATGTAATATCCTATACGTACCATCATTCACGGACAAATTTACTTTGATCGTATATTCATCATCAATCGTTTTGTCAACTTGTCCGTTATTTATAACCTCTTTCGACACTACAATACCACCATTCAAAGTGTTCTCAGCTGAAAGCTTCGTCAGTTCTACTTCGTCAATTTCTGCTGTGCCATCGTCATGGAATATGACATCATGAATCTTGCCACCTTCGCCTACAATCATCGGGTGGAAATGCTTCTTCGTCAATTCATAGTGTGCTGAATCCGGAGTTTCCACGAAATCGTAATCGCGCCCTGTTTCTAGCACTGCATATTCTACACCGTCTACAGTTACAATCTTTTTCGCGCTAGCTCTTATACCGTCGGTTTCTGGTCCAGTCAACTTTTTCATTACGCCAGGAGCAATTGTATAAGTATAGCCATTTGCCCATTCACTACCTTCTGCTGTGCCAGTAAACTTGTATGTCCTCACCTCTTCCCCATCAACACTCAACTTCAAAGTAATACCGTCGCCATACTCATCTGTCCTCTGCGTTATCTGCATTCCATCAGCCCAGAGCTTCGTCACTGCTAACTTCGTTTCCGGGAGCGTTGTATCGTCGCGTCTTTCCGGAATAGTCTGCCTTGCAGATTCCGCCGAATCCGAAATTACGCCATCCGTATTCGTACGCGTACGATAAGTAAAGGTTGCCGCCGTATTTGTAAGCAGTCTATAGCTACCATTTGAATTTTGCGCCAAACCAAATTCCGCCAAATTCTTATCGCAACCCTCACCATTTCTAATTGCCGCAATGCAATCCATCGCCTCTTGGCTTGGCCACACTGTAAAGGTCACTGAGGCTTTTTCGCCATTAGACAAAGTCTTATCGCGACCCGGGTTCCAGTGCACGCTGGCCCCATCAAATGTCGCTTTCTCATAATCATCACCCCAAGATTCAGGTACATTATAGCGGAAATGTCCCACCGTTCCCTTCACTTCAGAAGACGCCGAAGTCGTAATGCCGTCCTCAATCTTCAAGTCGGTCACCGAAAGACCCATGTTAATCTTATTCACGATATCCGCAAATGCTGTCTCCAACGCATCCTGATTAGTCGCGTCATAATACGTTCCACCCAAATTCTTCATATTGTTCGCATCACCAAATGCGCCCACAGCATAGAACTCTTTGTTAGTATCCGCGATAATAGCATTTGCTACTGTCTTTGCTGCATTAAAATTCCGATACGGGTTCGGATCACTATTTCCGCTCCCCCAAACCGAACACCCTCCTCCAGTTGTCTGGAACTCACTTCTACAGCCATCGGCGTCATAATATCCTGCATTAAGCCTGCTGTCCCGAAATGTCGGATCACCGTCAGATACAAAGATAATATACGTCTTGTCATTATCGCCAAACGACACATTCTTTGCCGCCGCTAGCGCCGCCTCCCAGTTCGTACCCGCATCCGTACCAGTACTCACCTCAGTGTCATTAATCCAACCCTTAAAGGTATCTAAATCGGTCGTTGGCTCCTTAATGGAATTAACGCTTGTAGCAAAATCTACAAAAGCCATTTCTACTACATCGCTGAAATTTGCATCGCCAGCAACATTTTGAGATAAAAGCTGGTTCGCTAGACCATTAACTGCGTCTTTAGCTACCTGCAAGCGTGTACCAAGGTTGCTCGTTGTACGAGAATAACGCGTACCAGAATACAAATTATTACAATAACTATCGGAATACACCGTACCAGTGGTCGAATTATTATCAATCTGCGTACACCATCCCCAACTATTCTTCCGATAAAGATTAAGATAATCGCCATTCACGCGCCCATAACGCCCATTAGCACTAGCGCTATACACATAAGTGTTTTCATTTTCACTCATACTACCGGACGTATCAAACACCACCACCACATTCGCCTTTGTAGCATCGGTCTTCTGACTAGAGACCCCTTCTACCTCGAGCGTAATATCGTACGTCCCATCATTATTGGTTTTTAGGGTTTTTAGAGTTTTCGGCACGTCTCCTGCCGGCTCCTCAGCCATCGCCGTCAAGAAATTCATCGGCGTCGTCCCAAGAAGCGTCAAAAAGATGGCAAAAAAGCTAAAAATTTTGCGCTTAAGATTCATTTTTACTCCTTCGGTTTTGTTATTGGCGCCATTATATCACACCTGTCAACCAGGAGCAACGATAAGCAATATAGGATAAGAAAAAATAGCCCAGAAGGCTATTTTTTCATTATAACACAGATAAGCTACCGTGTCAATGGTTCAACTAGCTACCAAACTTTCACTAGTATCTCGCCACCAAGACGATTCTTTTTCGCCTCACGCCCAGTCATTAGACCTTTAGACGTAGAGACAATAATCATCCCGCGACCAGATTTAATCGTAGGCAAGTCATCAGCCGCCGAGTAAACGCGACGTCCAGGTTTTGACACCTTGGTAATCTCGTTAATCTTTGCAATGGAACCCGGTTCATTAATCGTAACCTTCAGCATCCCACGTGGAGACCCCTCAATCACCTCAGAACCAGCCAAATAGCCATTCTTCGTCAAGACTTCAACTAGTCCGGCTTTCAGCTTAGATGTTGGAACGAGAATTTCGTGCTTACCAACCATAATAGCGTTACGAATACGCGTAATTAAATCTGCGATTTGATCTGTTGATTGTAATGACATCTTTTCTCCTTTCTCCTACCAACTACTCTTTGTTACACCAGGGATTTCGCCCTTGCTTGCTTTTTCTCGGAAATTAATACGCGAAAGACCAAATCTACGCATATAGCCACGCGGACGACCATCCAGTAAATCACGATTCTTTAGCCTAGTTGGGCTAGAGTTACGTGGAAGCTTTTGCAAACCCTCCAAGTCACCAGCCGCCTTCAGCGCAGCCCGCTTGTCCTTATATTTATCGTACATTTTTTGTCGTTTTTGATCACGAAGTACTGCAGATTTCTTAGCCATCTACTTGTCCTCCTTCACAAACGGCATTCCGAAGAGTTCTAACAATTTTAGACTTCCTTCCCTTGAACCATTTTTAATAATAAACGTCATCTCAAGCCCGTGCAAAACCGATGCATCCTCGAAGGTAATTTCCGGGAACACCGTCTGCTCTTTAAGCCCGAGGTTATAATTACCCTGAGCATCAAAAGCTTTGCGAGACACACCATGGAAATCACGTACGTGTGGTAGAGCGATATTAATCAATCTATCCAAGAACTCGTACATCTTGTCATTCCGAAGCGTCGTCAAATAGCCAACTGGCGCACCCATTCCTTTACGAATTTTGAAGGTAGCAATCGACTTCTTCGCGACTCTCGAAGTGGCCTTTTGACCAGTAATTTTTGCAATGGTTAGTTCCACAGTCTCAGTGAAACGCTTATCTTCACGCTTCTTACCAACACCGGAAGAAACCACAATCTTTGTTAGCTCAGGAACTTGATTGATATTATCAAGTCCAAGCTCTTCCTTGAGCTTCGCCTTCAGCTCTGAATTATAGAGAGCTTTGAGGCGTGGTTGTGCCGACTGAGCCTTAGCTACACTCTTTGTAGCCTTCGTCGTCTCAGCCTTGGCAGCCGTTTTCTTTTCCGCCATTACTTAGCTCCTTTCTTAAGCTTAGATTCTTTTTTGCCAACTTTTTTCACAGCAGGCTTCGCACCCTTCTTGTATTCGTAAGCCTCAACCAATTTCAGGTTCGACAAATCAATACCAAGATGGACTGTTTTCTTGCCACCGGTCGGGTTTAAATATGATTTCCTGAGGTGTCGTTCTACCTCGCCAATCCCCTCAAGGCATGCCTTGTGACCGTCAATCTTCACGATTTTGGCCTTTTCTCCTTTATGATCCCCAGAAATTACTAACACCGTATCATTTACTTTCAAACTTTTCATCTTAGAGTACCTCCGGTGCTAAGCTAATAATCTTGGTAAAACCGGCATCGCGTAGCTCCCTTGGAATCGGGCCAAATACACGTGTACCTTTTGGAGTCTTATCATCGTTTACCAATACTGCTGCATTTTCGTCGAAACGAATGGTTGAACCATCTGGACGACGGATTGGTGCTACCGTACGCACGATTACTGCACGCACGACTGCTTTTTTCTTGATGTTACCCGTAGGTGAAGCATCCTTTACCGAACAAGTAACGATGTCGCCGACTTTGGCATACCTAGCCCTAGTGCCACCAAGCACGCGGATTACTCCGAGCTCCTTGGCGCCACTATTGTCAGCTACTTTTAATCTAGTTTCTTGCTGAATCATTACGCTTCCTCCCCGTCCTTCGTCTTAGTCTTTGCTTCCTTAGCCTCTGCCTTCTTTGCTTTCTCTTCCTTGGCGATTTTATCTGCGCCAACCTTTTCTGGCAATTCGACAGTATTTACATTTTCTTTGAGTTCAACCGTACCACGAGCCTTCTCTAATACCTTCACTAGAGTGTACGCCTTTGTCTTCGAAATTGGCGCCGTCATCGCGATTTGTACGCGGTCACCTACATGCGCCTCATTCTTCTCATCGTGAGCCGTATATTTTCTAGTTTTAGTGTATTGCTTACGGTAAAGCGGATGAGTCTCACGATTTGCAATCGAAACCGTAATGGTCTTATCACGCTTATCAGAGGTAACAGTTCCTATGAGTGTGTGTGCCATCTAAAACTCCTCTTTCTTAATTATTTTACATTTTACCGGCAATTTGTGTGAAGCTAGTCTCAAAGCTTCACACGCCTGTTCCTCAGTCACATCTGCGATTTCAAACATCACTGTACCAGCCTTCACCTTTGCGACATAATACTGCGGTTCGCCTTTACCGGAACCCATTTTTACATCTAGAGGTTTCTTCGATACTGGTGTGTGCGGGAAAATCCGAATCCAGATTTTACCACCACGCTTAATATAACGGGTAATCGCCTGGCGAGCTGCCTCAATCTGACGAGAGTTAATTCTCTCGTTATCAAGCGACATCAACCCATAATCACCAAACGCAACCGTATTACAGCGAGTCGCTACACCTTCGTTTTTACCTTTGCGTACCTTACGATGTGGTACTTTCTTTGGAATTAAAATAGCCATATTACTTCTCCCCCTTATAGATCCAAACCTTTACTCCTACGATACCAGCAACTGTTTGTGCATGGTGGCAGTAAAAATCAATATCTGCTCTTAAAGTATGTAGAGGGACCGAACCCTCAATGAACTTCTCACGACGGCTCATCTCGGCGCCATTCAGACGTCCTGATACCTCAATACGTACACCTTTAGCTCCTGCGTTCATCGTAGATTGAAGCGCCATCTTCACAGCACGGCGGAAATTCATCCTTTTACCAAGCTGGAATCCAACGTTCTCAGCCACGAGCTTTGCATTTAGTTCTGGCTTCTTAACTTCCTCAACGTTGATTCTAATCGGCCCCTCGACGATTTTCTCAAGCTGAGCTTTGAGTTCATTGATACCAGCACCTTGTTTGCCAATTACGGCACCTGCTTTAGCGGTCAAAATTGTGATCGTAGTGAGATTTGCCGATCGTTCAATATTAATTCTCGCAATAGTTGGGCGAGCTTTAAATCTCTCCTCGATCATCTTGCGAATTTTTACGTCTTCTACCAGCCAGTGACGAAAATCAGACTTCCGAGTAAACCACTTCGAAGACCAATCTTTGCTGACCTGGAGACGGTAAGAGATGGGATTAACTTTCTGACCCATATTACTTTTTCTCCTTCTTGGCTTCCGTCTTAGCCTTAGATTCTTTAGCCTTCTTTGGCTTAGCATCATCAGACTTCTCAGTAGCCTTCTTAACCTTTTCTTCGCCTGCGACCTCAACAAATATGTTGGACGAAATCTTCTCATAAGGTAATGCTCTACCGCGCGAGGCCGGCTTATAGCGGCGCATTCTCGTACCAGTAGTAACGAAAATCCTCGCAATCCTAATGGTTTTCGGATCAATCGAAACCTTAGAATTGTTTAGTAAATTTGCGTTTGCTGATTCGATAGCCTTGAGCACGGCTCTTGCAGCTCTGCGTGGTGTATGTTCTAAAATCACCACTGCATCAGCTACATAACGATCTCTTACCAAGGAAGCAACAACATTTGTTTTCCTAGGCTGAGAATCGATACCTTTTTCGTATGCATGTGCAAAATATGTTTCTGCCATAGTTTATGCCTTTCCTTTCGCGGCCGCAGCTTCTGCAGCTTTCTTACCGCCGTGGCGCTTAAACTTACGGGTTGGTACGAACTCGCCCAGCTTATGACCTACCATATTCTCTGAAATAAAGACTGGTACATGGACCTTGCCATTGTGCACAGCAATCGTCCGACCCACCATCTCTGGAGAAATCGTGGACTGTCTTGCCCAAGTCTTGATTATGGTGCGATCTTCAGCAGTCAAAGCGGCAATCTTTTTCGCGAGTTTATAGTCCACAAACGGGCCTTTCTTAAGACTCCTCGACATTATTTCCTCTTTCCTTCGTGGCGACTGCGCACGATCATTTTATTAGTTTTCTTATTGTGACGAGTACGATACCCAAGCGTGAGCTGGCCCCAAGGCGTACGTGGCGCCTTGCCAGCACCGTGGCGACCGCCATCACCACCACCGTGTGGGTGGTCCGTAGCGTTCATTACAACACCTCTAACGGTTGGGCGAATACCCTTACGGCGACGTCGACCCGCCGCACCAATCTTGATATTTTGATGCTGAACATTAGATACGGTACCAATTGAAGCCATACAGCTAGCTAGCACCTTGCGTACTTCACCCGACGGCATTCTAAGAGTGGCATAGCCATCTTCCTTCGCCATTAGCTGCGCTGAAGCACCTGCTGCACGCACCATTTGTGCGCCTTTACCAGGTGTCAATTCAATCGCGTATACGAATGTACCAACTGGGAGGTTCTCAAGTGGCATTCTTGATGAGTCTTCTACCTCAACTTCTTTACCAGACTTGAAACTCGTACCCTTAGTCATTTTAGTATCAGCAAGCACATAATAATATGTGCCGTTTTCGTCTTTCACTCTTGCAATTCTTGCCGAGCGATTTGGATCGTATTCAATCTCTTCTACCGTAAAAGTCAAATTCTCCGGTAGTTTATAGGTCACGATACGATAATGACGCTTTACGCCGCCACCACGATGACGTACCGTAATACGACCTTGGTTATTCTTACCAGCCTGTTGTTTCTTGGCGCGAACTAGAGACTTCATCGGTTTTTTGGTCGTAATCTGATCAAAATCCTGTGTCGTCTTCTGCCTCTGCGCCGGTGTCATCGGCCGATATGCTTTAATTGCCATTATTTATTCTCCTTCCCTGCATTCTTGTCCGCCTTTTTAGCCTCTTTTTCGGCTTTTTTGGCTTCCTTTGCGCTGGTTTCGTTTTCAGGCTCATCGAATACCTTGATCGAATCACCTTGCTTTAATCTCACATAGGCAAACTTCTTGTCTTGGCGATGTGTAATGCCAGGATAAGCGTGCTTACCTTTGCTATACTTTGTCTTCTTACCGTTACGAATGAGCGTACGCACATCAGTTACGGTCACATTAAACTCTTTTTCGACCATCCGAGCGATTTCCTGCTTACCCATAGATTTCTTCACTGGGAAAACATAAATCCGGTTGGTTTGCTCAAGATAGCTCTTCTCAGTAGCCCTTGGCTCTAAGAGATGAAGCTGGATGTTAGTCTTGTCTTCTTTTGCCATCTTACTTCTCCTCTCCTATTAACCATGCATCAATCATCGGTAATGATTTTTCACTTATTACAATCTGATCAGCATTCATAATGTCAAATACATTCAGATAAGTTGGGCGAACCACCCTCAAAGTCGGAACATTCGATGTAGCGCGCAGCACTAAATCATCTTTAACGCTAACCACGAGTAACGTATTCTTATTCATATCCAGCTTGTTCTTATTGAAGAATTCGACAGTTTCTTTAACTTTACCGTTAGGACAAGCAAAAGTATCTACCACAAAGACCTTCTTGTCTTTGTTTTGCATACTCAAGGCTTGGCGAACCGCAATCCTCTTAGAACCTCTCGACAACTTCTTCGTGAAGTTCTCATTTCCGGTACGACCGAACGCTACACCACCATGGCGCCAAATCGGGTTACGAGTCGAGCCAAAACGTGCCCTACCAGTACCTTTTTGCTTCCATGGTTTCTTACCACCACCGCGTACTTCGCCGCGCTTCAATGTCTTAGCGTGCGAAGAGCGAGAGTTGGCAAGATAACTATCATAAGCGAGCTTGACGAGCTCATGATTCTCTACGGAGAGTCCAAATACATCTTTATTTAGTGTTGCCATATTAGTCCTTTCCCTCTACGCTTACGATACCTTTGTTTGGGCCAGGCACTGCACCTTTTAGCCCAATCAAATTCTTCTCTACGTCGATATAAGCAACCGTCAAATTCTTGACCGTTACTCTGTCGTGACCCATTCGACCTGGCATCTTCTTACCCTTGAAAACTTTCTGTGGGTACATAGAACCAATCGAGCCTACTCGACGAATATTTCCCTTGAAACCGTGCGTATTGCGCGATTCATTAAAATTGTGGCGCTTCACTGTACCAGCATAGCCCTTACCCTTGCTAGTGCCAGTCACTGCTACCTTATCTCCTAGTTTGAAACTTTCGACGGTGAGATTATCGCCGAGTTTCAATCCCTCAGGAAATTCCTCAACGCGAAATTCCATCAGGACCTTAGGATTTATATTTTCTCCGGCCTTCTTCACGTGGCCAGAAACCGACTTGCTCAGATTCTTACCCTGACCATATCCCACCTGCACAGCATTATAACCATCGGTCTCGACGGTCTTTATCTGAGTCACTGTGCAAGGGCCAGCTTGGAGGATAGTGACAGGAGTCACTACGCCATCTTCGCCGATGATCTGGGTCATACCAATCTTGGTGCCGAGAATGACTTGCATCCTATTCCTTTCGTTTAATATTGTTTTAGAGTTTTACCCCTGTACATCGGGTAAAACTATCTATTCCTGCCTCTAGCAGGTGGGCTAGATTGTTTTACCTCTGTACACCAAGTAAAACAATCTATCTGCAACTCTACCACTCTACGGATAAATTTGCATTATTAAAACTAGACTTTTAGGCTGGTTTCCCTCAATATCCCCAAGAATATTAACAGGACCTCTCCTTATGTCTAGATAACTACTTAATTATATCACACTTTCTCGATTTTGAGAAGCCTTTAATTCTCTAAAAATGCATCGATGAATCCGTCAATCTTTCCATCTAGCACTCCACCCGTATCCGCTGTTTCATACCCCGTCCGCGTATCTTTTACCAAACGATATGGCTGCAACACGTAATTCCTAATCTGTTGCCCCCAACCAGCTGACTCACCGGCTCTAAGTTCCCCAATCGTCGCCGCATGCTGTTCTAATTGCATCTGCACCAGTTTACCTCTTAAGATCTCCATAGCCCTCTCTTTATTCTGTAGCTGCGAACGCTCATTCTGAATCGCCACTACCGTATTCGTAGGGAGATGTGTAATCCTCACCGCTGAGTTTGTCGTATTTACCGACTGCCCACCATGACCACCACTATGGTACACATCAATTCTCAAATCTTTATCATCAATCAAGACCTCCGTATCTGCTTCAATCACTGGCAACACTTCCACCAACGCAAAAGATGTTTGCCTCAGATTGTTCGCATTAAAAGGAGAAAGCCGCACTAGTCTATGTACTCCATGTTCCGATTTCAAATAGCCATAAACATTCGTGCCATCTACTTCATAAACAGCTGTTTTTATCCCAGCTTCTTCTCCTTCTACTCTCTCCACAACAGTTGCTTTCCAACTTTTCTTTTCAAAAAACCTTAGATACATCCGCTCTAGCATCCCCGCCCAGTCCATCGCTTCAGTTCCTCCCGCTCCAGAAGTAATCCTAAGAATTGCGTTATTGCCATCGTATTTACCCCGAAATCTGAGCACCTTTTTTAGCTCACCGAGCTTTGCCTCCATCGCGCCAATCTGTTCACTAAACTCATCCTTTAAATCTTCGCCAGATATCTCCATAAGCTCGCCAAGATCCTGTATCTGAGTCCTAAGCAGCTCATAAGGAGCAGTCTCATCTTGTAGTTTTTTCAATTTTTGATTGGCTTCTGTGGCGTACTTTACGTCCTTCCAGATTTCCGGTTCCGCCACCTCCTGTTCAAGTCGTTTGATTTCCGCGAGTTTTGTTTCTATTTCTAATTTCTGGTATGTCTGCAAAAACTCTTTCTCGAGTTCACAAAGCTTCTTCTGTAATTCCTGCATAGCGTTATTATACCATTCCTTTAGACTATCTTCCCACAATCCTGGACCACATTCGCTTTTTTATGTACTACATTGACAGAGATCCGACACCGCCTCCTCCCCGGCCATTTCGCTTATCGACAAACATTCCCATAACTCCCCTTCAGCGGCGCCACCTAACCAGGTTATGGTATAACCCAAAAAGTGCATATGACCTAACCTATAATCTGCGCATAAACCGTTGCTTATTGATACGTGCTAAAAGGCTATCGTCTCAATCGACTAACTCCCCAAAAGCAAAACCCCAACCAATTATGGTTGGGGGAATAAATTCTTATAACGAGAAGATTATACTCTCGTCATTTCAGAGGGCCGCAATCGCCTGCATCACCCGGTTCGCCGTCCAGCTCATCGTCTACGCACCCCTCCAAAGATCCACTGATAGAGCGCTGCCATCTAATCCACCGGATTGCCACATGTGGCTACAACGTCGTCCGAAAGATCTATCTTGGAAATCTCCTCTTTGCTTTGATGATTAACCTTGCGGCGGCATTAAGATAATCTGCGAAGGTCATCTCACTGACAGAACCCTCCACCCCATCAGGGAAGTAGCATTGAACAAGTATCTTTCCGTCCTGAACGAACCTGATTTGGATTCCGGTGCATCCGCGATTATATGCCTCGAGAGCCGAAGCAGAGATTGCCTCGGCAATGCGTCTTTCGATATCTATGATTTCCTGATTTGCTGCCATGGCCTTTTCCTCCTTTGTCTTTTTAAGTGCAGTATCATGACCCTTCTGTAACTCGTTCTAGGCATTTCCTATAAATAACGCCCCGAACGAGTTGCAGGATCGCAGCTTACTTACAGCCTATGGTAAAGTACTGTTGTGCATATTAGATAAAGCATCGCACAAACGACCCACATGCTTACATATATATCACATATTAATGATATTTATCAAATAAAATCCCTTCCATCTAATCCTCATGGCGTCAAGACCGCACCCTCGCATATGTCCGCCAGAAAGCAAAAAGGCAGGGCCATACCTTTTTGCCCTACCTATATATGTAAAATCCTACGACTCCTTCATTACCTTCTGAATGTCGTAGAATGTTGTATGCTCCAGCGGAGGCATTTCAATCAAATCATCTTCCGAGGCAATAACAACCTCTGTCCCAAAAGGATCCTCCAATGCAAACGAGGCGTTTGACCTTCCCCCTCCGGAAGAGAAATTAATTGGCGCGGAGGAATAGTAATCCCATTCCCCATCTCCGTCCAAGTCGCATACGGAGTGCGTCGGCGCCGGAAGTATCATCCGTTCCGGCCTCCAGGTCACGATCACGCTAACGACATTATATTGCTGCGGCATAAGAGGCTTCATTTTATTCACCGCCCACATCTCTACCTGAGCAGCATAAAGTTGCCTCCATAGACCGTCATCGTCGAGACACCTCCGAGGTTCAGTGTCCTCGTATGAGATCGTATGGATTCCACCATACTTGACGTCTTGGATCGCGAAGGTTACCTTCATCGGAGCCCTCCCCCAAACCGTCCGAGAAACGAGCCGCGCCATCGCAGAAAACTCACCTATATTCTCTATGTTACTCTCGGAGAGTGCCGCCAACGCCGCCGACAACGACCTCTTAAAATCGTCATTACGGTAAAGAGGCGTATCCGAATAGTACTCAATACCTCGGACAATATCATCGTACTTATCCTCTACGATTTGCGCGAAGGTATGGGAGGTTTCCGCTACATCACAGCCGCAAAGAACAAATGCTACAGCAAAGATCAATATAATTGAAAAAATATTTTTCCTCATTTTTATTCCCCCTTTTTTTGCTGGCCCTTTTAATGTACTCGTCTTTCCATAATAGCACATTATACAATTTTTGTCAACTAGGCTAACATATTTCATTCTACTTTTTCTCGTATCTCCAAGCCAACCAATAGATACAACTTAGATAGCCTAACCCACAAAAACGAACCGGGTTCTCCGGTTCGTTTTTACAGCACCAAGGCTAATTTAGCCCAGCACCGTGTTTATTGTGTGAGGTGCCAAGAAAGATCACGTGAGTTAAACTCTAGCCGCATCCTCTCTCGACCAACAAGCACATCGAAGATATGAAGTGCCACTCCACCCGCAAAACGAATCTGCGTCCGGAGAAGCTCCGTAATCTCGGTCTCAGACTCGCCATGCCGCCTAAATGTTAGCGGTTGGCACGGCGTCATCTCGTACCCAAACAGAGCCATGACTTCGACTTGCTCGTTATTGTTTTTATTAAAGTTTTTCATAAAGACTCCTTAAATAATTAGATTTAATAGAGTCATTTATGTGAGCCCGTTTTATTGGCTCCTGGCTACGGATATAAATGACAATATCGCGCAGCTTTAAACTTTTCTCATCGCCAGTGACCGAAGTATAGCATGAGTAGTTCTATTATAGCACAAAAAATGTTATAATATGCCGATGAATATTTGGGAAAATCTACCAAAACCATTCCTAATTCTCGCCCCCATGGAAGGCGTGACGGATATCATGTTCCGCCAAGTCATCGCAAAAGCTGGCCGACCGGATTTATTTTTTACGGAATTCACCAATGTATCCTCCTATGCCTCAGAAAAAGGCCGTTGGAACGCCCTGGAGCGTTTACGGGTGGCCCCCACCGATTCTCCTATTATTGCACAAATCTGGGGTAAAAACCCCGCACATTTTTCGGAAACCTGCTACGCGCTTGAATCGCTCGGTTTCTCCGGTGTCGACCTCAACTTCGGCTGCCCCGATAAGCACGTCAACAAAGCCGGTGGTGGTGCGGCCATGATTAATACCCCAGAACTTGCCGTCGCTTGCTACCAAAATGCTAAGCAAAGCACAAATTTACCGGTTTCCATCAAAACCCGCCTTGGCTGGGCCAATCCATCGGAATATCAAACCTGGCTATCGACCCTCCTAAAACAACATCCTGCCGCCCTTACCGTTCACCTTCGCACTAAAAAAGAAATGAGCAAAGTCCCCGCCCATTACGAACTCATCCCAGACATCATCACGCTCCGAAACCAAATATCGCCTCAAACTAAACTCATCATTAACGGCGACATTAGGGACCGTGCCCACGCTCTAGAGCTTCACGCTAAACACCCAGAAGTGGACGGATTCATGATCGGCCGTGGCGTCTTCCAGAACCCTTACTGCTTCACCGACCACATCGCAACTCGCGAAGAACTTATGGAGCTTCTAAAAATGCATCTGGATTTGTATGAAGATTATGCGAATAGTTTTCTCGGGGGCATCCGCAGTCGCTACGAGGACGAAGCGACGAACCCCGTAAAGACGGGCGTGAGGAGCGTCCCCGAGAAAAGCTATTCGCATGGTCCTTCTTACGAATCACTCAAGCATTTCTTCAAAATCTACGTTAACAACTTCCCTGGCGCCAAAGATCTCCGCGCCAAACTCATGGAGACTCACTCTGTCGCCGAGGCTCGTGCTATAATAAAGGCATGAAAATTGCATTACTCGGCTATGGTAAGGAAGGCAAGTCTACCGAAGCCTATTTTAAAAAACACCACGACAATCTCGAATACGAGATTCTTGAGAATTTCACCTACGACGAAATCAAAACAAAAGATTTTTCAAATTACGATTACGTTTTTCGTAGCCCCTCCGTGCCACCACTTCATCTAACAAACGAGACTTCCGCCACCAGGTACTTCTTCGACCATTGTCCCTACCCCATCATCGGCGTCACCGCCACCAAAGGTAAAGGCACCACTTGTTCCTTCATTAAATCTCTCCTAGATGCTCATCAAGAAGACGCTTATCTTGTCGGCAATATCGGTGTTCCAGCCCTGGACGTCCTCGATGAGCTAAAATCCGAATCTATCGTCGTCTACGAGATGTCCAGCTTCCAGCTCTGGGACTTAGAAAAATCCCCCCACATCGCCGTCATCGGTCAGCTCGAACCAGATCATCTTAACGTCCACAAAGACTATTCCGACTATCTTAGCGCCAAGGCTAACATCACTAAGCACCAATCCCCAGAAGATTATCTTATCTACTTCAAGAATAATCCGGAAACTACGAAAATCGCCCAAACTTCAGTCGCTAAACTCATGGCTTATCCATTCACTATTCCAGATACTATCTGCCGCGCCATCACCCTCCCCGGCCGTCACAACCAAGATAACGCCATGGCCGCTATCGCAGCCGTAGCCAGCTACTACAATATATCACCAGATGAATATTTAAGAGACTCTCAGGAAACCATTATTCGAGGGCTGAGCGCCTTTCATGGTCTTCCCCACCGCCTCGAATTTCTCCGCGAACTAGACGGCATCAAAATCTATGACGACAACTTCGCTACTAACCCATCTTCCACTCGCGTTGCCATAAATGCTTTTCCAGACTCCAATCTCACCATTATCACCGGTGGTCGCGACAAGACCAATAACGAAGATTTACCCGAACTCTACGAAATCCTCCAAGCCCCCCAAGTCAAAAACATCATCCTTATAGGAGAATCCGGCCACGAACTAGCCAACAGATACCAAGACCCCCGCTTCACCCTAGTAGAATCTCTCAAAGAAGCCGTCTCGACGGCCCTAGAAAAATCCAAACAAAACGCCTCGCAAAGTTCCGACAGCATCCTCCTCATGTCCCCCGCCGCCGCTTCTTTCGACATGTTCGAAAATGTCTACGACCGCGGCACTCAGTTCCAAACCCTCATCTCTAGGCTCTAGCACCCAACTGTTACTCCCAACCACATGAATCCCTAAATTCGGCTACCCAATAGAGTATGCGCGAGTTTTGAAGAAACTCTACTAAGGGAGTCAAATAATTTAGGGATTCACGTCTGAGCTCATTCACGCGTTAATTGACTTTTCGTCAAAGATATGCTATAATTAAAGAGTTACTAACCAAATTAGTACACGCTCCTTGAAAAGCTAGATTGCTTTAATTTTTCTGAAGCAGAATGGAGGAAACAATGAAGAGTCTATTAAAAGTCAACGATGTGAACAGAACTGGAATAATATTATTCCTAATAGGAATGATAATAGGAAGCTTCCTCACGTTTGTGAGAGCTAACGTCTGCGCACCAATGCCTACTAGCACAGTGACTAGCAACGAAACGAACAAAGGCTTTTTCACTATCGACGCCAATGGCAATACGATTAGTAGCGACGGGGTTATCAGAGCAGAGTTCAATAAAGAAGAAGGCATACTGACCCTCTCTGGGCACGGGACCGTCACAAAAGATTGGGATTGGGTGCAAGCGGAAAATAGGAAATATGTCCGCACAATCATATTCCAGAATAGCATACTATCCATCGGGGTCCATGCATTCAGCAGGTTTCGAGAATACGACAATCTCGAGAGCATAATCTTTGAAGGTGATATAAACATTATCGGAGAATGTGCTTTTTCTGGGAACTTCAACCTCAAAGAGGTCGAATTCCAGGGAGATTGCCATAGGATAGGAGACTTAGCCTTCTATGAATGTTACTCCCTTGAAAAGATAAACATCCCGGAAGGATGTTCTATACACTGGGCGGCATTCAACAATACTCCCTTCGAAGCAACAAAAAGTAGTGAGGGATAAAGAATAAGCCCCCAGAATATTAAGCCAACATAATCTCCGGCCAACCACACCCACGGCCGGAGATTTTCACTTTAGCCATACTATAATAAAAGACATGAAAATCGGTCTGTTTGATTCGGGTATAGGCGGGACTACTATCCTAGACTCCGTCCGACAAGTTCTCCTCAACGAAGATTATAAATACATCGCCGACTCCGCGCACTGCCCCGATGGCGAAAAAATGACGCCGAACTCAAGGCAATCGTTAGAGCTAACGTCGATACTCTCCAAGATTGGGGCGCCAAAATCATCGTCATCGCCTGCAATACCGCTACCACTAGATGTATTACTTTTCTCCGCAAGTACTATCCAAATCTGCATTTTATTGGCACCAAGCCTGCCATCAAGCTCGCCACTAGCGCCAACTCCGCCAACATCCTTGTTATGGCTACACCTGGTACCATTGAATCGGAGCGCCTCTACTCTTCACTTAACGAGAATCAAAACCCCAACAGACTATTAAACTTCTAGCTTGCCCCGGCCTAGCCAATCTCATCGAACGCCATTATCGGCCAATTAGAGCCGGATCATCTCAATGTTCACAAAGACTATTCCGACTACCTCTCCGCTAAAGCCAACATCACCAAATACCAAACTCCCAATGACTTTCTAGTTTATTACCGAGCTAACGACGAAACCACCAAAATCGCTAAGACTTCCAAGGCCCAACAAGTACCATACCCTTTTGAGATTCCTAGCGTCATTTAATCCGCCATTCACCTTCCTGGGGAGCACAATTTATACAATGCGCTCGCCGCTATCGCCGCCGCCTCTTTCGATATGTTCCAAAACATCTACGACCGTGGCACCCAGTTTCAAGCGCTTATTGAACAACTTGACACAAATCACTAGAAGCTATTGAGTTCCTTTGGTGGCATAATGAGATTTAGACCAGATTTGTTTACGTAAAAATTACAATCTAGCAATGAAAAAATGTCCCCCAGCGAACTTTAGTTCGCGAATAAGGACATTTTTTCTTGCCCTATATTGTGATTTTTACAGGTAAACAAGTCCTGCCACCAAAGGAACTCAATAGCTTCTAAAGAGTTTGACTCTAGAAGTTCAACCTCTTCCCTAGCTCATTAATCATTGCCTTCTCCACCGAAGACACCGCGGCAAATCCCTTCACACCAGAGCCAGCAAACTCCCGCGCTAGCTCCACCATCTTATATTTATCAATCGATTTAATCAAATTTGGCATCGTATCGTATTTTACGGTCGTACCATTAGTAAAATAATTGTCCGCGTAATAATCTGCAATCTGTCCTACCGTCTGTGCTCCCATCTGGAATCTCCCCATCGCATACGACTTCGCTGCGAGAAAGTCCATATCCAAGATCTCACCATTCAATGTTTTCATTAGCTCCGTCTGAATCAACTCAAACAGCGCCTCTGCATTCTCCACATTCACCTCTCCGTCAAAATCCCAATATGAATTATGTGCATTGCTCGCTATCGAGCTTCCCATCCCATAGGCTAAACCGCGTTTTCTCGCTGCACCGAATATCTTGGAATTTGTCGTCCCATTTAGAATGTGATTAAGACAATTCATCGCGAACACCTCATCCGATTCCAGATGCCGCGGCGTCACCAAGGAAAAACCAAAAGTAATATTCGAAGCGTCTTTTCGCCTAATCGATACCGGTTCCGACGAGTGCAGATCCGTCGTTGGAATCTCAAATTCCTTTCCCTCCTTAAGATTCCACCCCTCGAGCATCTTAATAATCTTGCGTTTTCTCCCACGAATTTTCCCCGCAATAATAAACATCATATTCTTTGCCGTATGTGTTCTACGATAATGCTCTTTAATATCCTTTAGCTCGATATTAGAAATCGTCTTAATTCTCTCCGGTAAATCCAATATATCTTCACCTACTGCTTGCTGGACACGCGGCCATAGCAGCCGATAGTAATCGTTCATATACCCAGTTAGCTCACTCCGCACATTCGCCTTCTCGCTTTTAAGCTCTTCCTCATTAAATCTCGGTTCACAAATCGAGACCTGCTGCAACTCCATGATCCGTTCCCACTCAAAATCCGCACATTCCGTCTCATAACACACTGAAATATCCGACGTCCAAGCATTATGATAAGCACCGTTTTTTGTAAATTCCGCCTCAAACGCTTGCTCATCTTTATACTTCGCGTTTGCACCAAAAGCCAGATGCTCCACCAGATGCGGTATCTCGTAGACATCTTTATTCTTCGAATAAATCATCCCAGCACGAAATTGCACTCTTGTCGACATCACGCTCGCCCCCGGGATGTTGATCAGAAGTCCCCTCGCACCATTCTTTAATGTAATTTCTTCAACTGAATGCTTCATCTTACCTCTCTTGACATTATTGAAGATTCGTGATATAATAAAGGTATATAGCTATTTCCTCTTGGATTTAGCTTTCTTTTTCTTCGAACCAGATTTTTTCTTTGCTTTTGCCTTAGCGCTCTTTACTACCCGATTTGCCGAGCTCTTGCGAAATTCCGAATCGAGATTCTTTTCGCCACTCGAGATTTCATTTACGCCCTTCTCGGTCTGCGTTTCTGCCATCTTAGTAAGCTCGGACTCATATTCCTTGCCGTCAGTCACCTTATCAGCCCTGGCCTCAGTTGGCGTAATAGAAAGCAGAATCTTTAGTACCTCTTCGCGGAGATTCCTCTGCAATCCATCAAATAGTTTCTGCGATTCGCTACGATATTCCACTAATGGATCCCTCTGCCCCACCGAACGCCAATGAATTCCTTCGCGCAAGTGCTGCATATTCTCAAGGTGTTGCATCCATAAGGTATCGAGTACCTTCAAATAGACTTCGCGTTCCACCTTTCTCATCGTTTCGGTACCAAATTCATCTTCTTTCTTCTTATAAGCCTCTTCTACTGCCTCTAGTGCACATTTTTCACGCTCTTTTTCTTTCCGCTTAATGCCAATTCCGTGAATCAAATCATCATCAAAATCAAATACCGCCTTAAACTCTGCGTCAAAGTTCTTATTTACCCTTGAAGAAAATTCCGTCAGAGTCTTCACCTCGTCGCGCATCAGTCTCTTAATTTCTGGGTAGATTTCCTCACCCTCCAGAATCTTTCGTCGCATCATATAGACTACCTTACGATGGCGATTAATCACGTTATCGTACTGCACTACATTCTTACGCGAATCAAAGTTAAAGCCCTCAATTCGTTTCTGCGCCGCCTCCAGAGTCTTAGAGATCGCCTTCGTTTGAATCGGCGTATCTTCATCTACGCCTAACCTCGTCATCAGCATTTTGATTCTGTCACCTTGGAAAATCCGCATCAAATCATCTTCACACGATACAAAGAACTGCGTTGTACCAGGATCGCCCTGACGTCCACCACGACCTCGAAGCTGATTATCTACACGCCTCGAATCATGCCTCTCCGAACCTATCACCACTAAGCCACCGAGCTCCTTTACGCCCTCGCCTAACTTAATATCGGTACCGCGCCCCGCCATGTTGGTAGCCAAAGTAATCGCGCCCTTTTCGCCAGCTTTCGCAATAATCGCCGCCTCATGTTCATTGTTCTTCGCATTTAGTATTGCATACGGTAAATCATACCCATCAAGATAACGCGCAATTTCTTCGTTATTTGCGATCGAGCCAGAACCTACAAGAACCGGCTGCCCCTTCTCGTGGTATTTCTTAATCTCTTCTGCAATTGCCTTTAGTTTCCCAGCCTTAGTCTTGTAAATCAAATCATCTTTATCAACACGCTGAATCGGCTTATTGGGTGGAATCTGAATCACATCTAACGCATAAATCTGCTGAAATTCCTCCGCCTCGGTAAAGGCCGTGCCAGTCATACCAGACAACTTGCGATAAAGTCTGAAGAAATTCTGGAATGAAATCGTTGCGAGAGTCATCGACTCTTGCTTTACGACTACACCTTCCTTAGCTTCTATCGCTTGGTGCAAACCTTCATTATAGCGCCGCCCCTGCATCAAACGCCCAGTGTGCTCATCTACGATAATCACCTCACCAGAGTTGGTGACTACATAATCTTTGTCACGCTTAAAGACAATTTCCGCCCTAATCGCTTGCTCCAGATGATAAACTAGCCTGGTATTTTTCGTCGAATACAGATTATCCACTCCGAGAATTTTCTGCACCTTATCGATCCCCTTATCGGTCAAAGTCACTGAACGACGCTTTTCGTCAAAAATGTAATCCTCTGGTACCAGTCTAGCTGCTACTTTAGCAAACTGATAATAAGACTCTGGATTGTCGCCCGCCGGAGCCGAAATAATTAGCGGCGTCCTCGCCTCGTCAATCAGAATCGAATCTACCTCATCCACGATCGCAAAATTCAACTCTCTCTGCCTCAAGTACTGCACTTCACTCGCCATATTATCGCGTAGATAATCGAAACCAAACTCATTATTTGTACCATAAGTAATATCGGCCGCATAAGCTTCCTTACGCGTGGCCGGACGAAGATGCCTAAATCTCTCATCTTCATGCTCGGTATTTTCATATTCAGCATCATAAATAAACGAGGCGTCATTAATAATCACACCTACGCTCATCCCAAGAAAATCATAAACCGGACCATTCCAACCCGCATCGCGCTGTGCCAGATAGTCATTCACAGTCACAACGTGTACGCCTCTGCCAGTCAAACCATTTAGATATGCCGGGAGCATCGCCACAAGTGTCTTACCTTCGCCGGTCTTCATCTCGGCCACCGCACCTTCATTTAATACCATACCACCAATTAACTGCACGTCATACGGCCTCATGCCCAAAATACGCTTTGCAGCTTCTCTTGCGACCGCAAATACTTCTGGTAGCAATTCGTTCAAAATCTTCTTATCATCTACCAGCTGATGCTTCTTGCCAGAATTTCTCCTAGCCTTCTTTTTAGATCTTACCTTCTCCTCAGCGCTATCAGCATCCGCCTGTTTCAGCGCCTTGTTAATCCGTTTTTTAAACACTTCAGTCTGATGAGCTAACTCTTCGTCACTCATCTTCTCGTATTTCGGTTCCAGCGCCGTCACTTCCTGAGCTCGACGCCACATTCGCTTCAAAACTCGCTTCTGAGCATCCCCGAAAACACCCTGTAAAAATTTAGTTAATGCGGTCTTATCGGCCAACTTATCCGTTGGCTTTTTCTCTTTTTTTGCCATAACACTCCAATCTTCCCCCCATTGTACCACATTACTTCTTCCTAATAAAGAGTTTCCGCCAACTTTTCTTCTGACGATGAGATTGGACTTCTATTTTGTAACGGCGAATTTGTCCCATAATTTTCGCCTCCACCAAATCCACACCGGCAAACAAATTCGAGCACTCATCCTTAGCCGCAATGACTTTACCACCAGGAATTTCCATCGCTGCCGAAATATCATATTTTTCACGCTTATTTTTGCCAGTTTCCGTCACCACTACTTTGCATACCACATCCTTTTTTGAGCCACGCGGCAAATATCTATCTAGCTTGCCTAGTCGCTTCTCGACATATTTTCTAAAAGAATCCTCTACTTTATACCCGTTCCCCGTAATATCGATTTTGTCAATCATTTCCTCTCCTTTGTTATATTTCTTCTTTACCGCCCAAATAAGGTCTCAAAACCTCTGGGACTCTTAATAATCCGTCTTCATTTGCGAAGTTTTCTATCATTACTACTAGTGCTCTAGCTAGTGAAATCGCTGTGCCATTAAGTGTATGAACAAACTCCACTGTACCGTCCGCTCGTCTCACTCTCGCATTTACTGCCCTAGCCTGGAAATCTGTACAGTTCGAGCACGAAGTAATTTCCTGATATTTCTGGTTCACTGGCGACCAATATTCCATGTCGTATTTCTTCGCTGCCGGAGCGCCCAAATCTCCTGCCGCGATATTTATTATGCGATAAGGTACGCCTAGTCCTTGCCAAATCTCTTCTTCAATCGCCAAAATCTTCTCGTGGATTTCTTTACTCTGTTCCGGCAGACAAAAAGCGTACATCTCAAGCTTGTTAAACTGATGCACCCTAAATAGTCCTCTCGTATATTTACCAGCTGCACCCGCCTCTTTTCTAAAACACGGTGAATAACCAGCATAGAAAAGCGGCAATTTGTCCTCGTCGATAATTTCATCCATATGATATCCGGTCAAAGACATCTCAGCTGTAGCAATTAACCCCAAATCCTCGCCTTCTACGAAATACTCATCCGACTGCTCTGAGGTTCTCGGGTTAAACCCACACCCCTCAAGCACCCTCGAACACACCATGTCTGGCACCGTCATAAAGGTGAACCCGTGCTCTAACACCTTACTAAGACCATACTGCAAAAGCGCGTTCTCAAGCAAAGCCAACCCATTTTTGAGGTAATAAAACTTCGCTCCAGCCACCTTTGCGCCACGCTCAAAGTCTACCCAGTCTCTACTCACTGCATAATCCAAGTGATCCACACCACTCTGATGCGGCTCGCCCCACTTTTTTACTTCCACCGAACATTCCTCGCCACCTAGCGGAACATCGTCAAAAATAATATTCGGCACTCCTTGCACCATCACCTTCAGCTTATCCTGTGCCACATTTAACTTCTGTTCCTCTTCGGCCAATTCTTCCTTTACGGCTTTACCTTCTTGAATTAAATCCTCCGAAGGCTTACCGCCCTTCATCTTGGCGGCAATCTCGTTTCGCCTCTTTCTCAAATCCTCAACCCCCGCCAGAATCTTTTTTCTCTCATCATCACACGCTATAATTTCCTTAATATCGATCTTATAGCCTTTTTCCCTTGCAGATCTTTCTACAAGTTCAGTATTTTCTCGAATATACTTAATATCTAACATATTGCCCCTATTATATCATTTATTTTGATAAATGATAGCTCAGTTTTTGCCACTCCTCCAGTTTTAAATCACCAGGTCGCGCATCTAGACTAAGATTAAGCTCTATCATTTTTTTGATAAGCTCTTCTTTACTTGCCAAACCCATAAGGTTATGTACTAGTTTTTTGCGTGGCGCCCTGAAGCCTCGCTTAATCAGCTCAAACACTTCATCCCCCACTATCGCCGCATGCGGTTTTAGTACTATCACAGCACTATCCACCTTCGGCGGTGGAGTAAATTCCCCTTTCAGTACTACTGGACCTAGTTTTATATCTGCATAGTTCTTCACAAATAGCGACAGAACCGTTTCTTTCTCATCTACTAACCTATCTGCCACCTCTTTTTGCACCAAGAACACCACCCTTTCCGCGGGGTGTTTAAGTGTTAGAACTTTTCTTATAATTGGGCTCGTAATATAGTACGGGATATTACCAGCAATTACATACTTCTCCTGAATAAAATTTAAATCCACACTCAAGATATCATCATTAATTACCTTGAGATTCTTTCCGGGGAACGAACCAGGCAAATTTTGCGCCAAACGCTCATCAAACTCCACCGCTATTACTTCGTCAAACCTTCTTAATAAACTAGCCGTCAAAGTTCCAAGCCCCGGCCCAATTTCTACACATACACTTGCTCTAGACCTTTCGTCATCAACACCCCTACAGGCCAACTCGGCAATCTCCTCCAGTATCGCCCGATTATATAACCAATGCTGACCAAGAGCCTTATTGTTTTTCATTACACTCCGTTACGATTAGTCCAGTCGGTCGCAAGATCAAACTGCTCTGGATTACTCGTTGCAAACCCGCCCGTATCGTATACTTTACCTGGTCCAAGGCTAGTCTCTACTACCGAGCACCTCGGATATCTCCCCAGATGTGCCGCCACTAATACGTAGCCGTCTTGGTCAACTTTCACTCCGTCGGCTCTCACCGAATATGTGCCACCACCACAAGCTCGCATTACACCAGACATCGGTAAATCATAATAGGTTTCTTTCCTCTCAACCGTCCTACCGTTCACATTAATCGTATAAATATTCACCCCCTTGCTTGCCGTCAATGGACTCTTTTCGATCGCACTAGCCCCTACAGCCACAACCCTTGTCACCGGCTGTTTTACCACTTCTTCGCTAACTAGTTCTCGCGAAACTTCTTCGTTATTAATGTATAAGACATTATACGTCAGCTTCTTCATCCCCACTTCGCCTAACTGACGGATCTCAGTCGTTCCGGGCGCCACATCATAATCCTTTACAGTTTCTTCAGCGAAAGGAATCTCCTGCTCCTCGGTAATCACTCTACCGCCATTTCGTTTTATCTGATAAGCATTTACAGCTCCCACCTCTAAGAATGCCGCATTTGGTACCATCTGGATTTCGTCGCCATCATAGATCACAAACCCCGCCTCTCTCGCAATCTCTTTTTTATCATAACTTGCCGTCATTAAGTATTTCTCCGACAAACCATCCTGAATCACTACCGGCCGAGCACGATAAATATTTACAAAATAATTATCAGCGTTAATCAAAGAATCCAGTCCTGGCTCCACCTTGTCGCCATCATTTAATATAATATTCGCCTTTTCCAAAGCCTCGCCCACAGTAGCTGATTCCGTTTTCGCGATAAGTTTTTCTCCCCTATCATAAAAAACCACATACCTAGACCCCTCTTCACCGCTTGACAAGATATCTTCATTATCGCTCTCAGCAAACGTACTCCTAGTTACCGTACTAACAATAGACAACAAAAACATCCCAATACTAAATATCAGCATGATAACTAGAGCCTTATCGATTGTTCTCGAGAGTCTCATATTTTTCTATTATACCACATTTTAAGCAAAAATGGAATACCCATTTGAAAGAATAGACCAATTATATTATAATAAGGGTATGCTTTCGAAAAACTGCGACAAGAAATCGGCATTTCAGGCTCTCTTAGCCTATTGCCAAACATTCCTATATAGCATTCTTTTATTTGCCGTCATTATTCCCACTTATCCTGCCTCCGCTCTCAAAGCCGCAACTCTCTATGAGTATGGCCTCAATAACATCCTCTATTACGATCCCGAAGGCGAAAATTGCGACGATACTCCAAGCAGTAACGGCAAATATAAAACCGCCCAATACAGTTTTACTGAAGAGCAGCTTAAGCATCTTGTCCATGCCGCCTTCGCCGAGCAAGGCACCAGTGGCGAAGGCTACAAAACAGAGTTATCAGTCTTTGCCAACGTTTACGAAGCCGGCGGCGGCGAACCCGGCAATAGTGAAGGTTTAATTAGCTATCTCCTGAATGGCGGCTGGTTCGCCTCATCTACAGGACAGGCCTACCGCACCGGCTGTTCTCCATGGGAGTGTTATGGCGAACCAAGCCAAGAACAAGTTGCCGCTGCAAAGGATATCTTAAATAATGGCAACCGCGTCATCCCTCCCGAGATCAACGAGCATGATAGCATTAGCGACATCGTCTCCGTCTCCAATAACGGTTCAAGTTTTAGCCCGAGTGATAAAGCACAGTACAAAAGCGGCGTTACAATTATCCATAACAGATTTAATTCCACTTATACTTTTTTCCAGTGGGCCAACGGCGAACAAGAATGCACCGGCAATTCCTCTGAATGTGGTGACCCATTTGGCTACACCGGAAATACCCCACCTCAACAGTCATACTCCACTGTTACTACCGTTGGAGAAAACAAAAAGTACGACGGTACCACTGTGCTTAGTGATGCATTACTTCAACAAGTTGAAAAAAATCGCCAAACCTACGAAAAAGTTGCCAAAAAATATAATTTCCCCTGGCAACTGCTCGCCGCTTTGCATTATCGCGAGCACAATCTAGCTGTTGACAACCCAGCCAATGGTGAAGGTATGTACCAATTAACTTCGCTCACCAACCACGGCACCAACGAGTATGCCTTCAAGCCAGCTGGCCCAGTCGATCAAACTGAATTCGAACGCCAGACCGATTTAGCCGCCCAAGTTATTCGTGGCAAAATCGGCCAAGACACCGATCTAATGGAAAACGAAGACAATATTAAGCGCGTAATGTTTATGTATAACTGGGCAAACCCTACCTACGTCCAGCGTGCTATCGATATGGGTTTTACTGAAGAACAGGCCAAAAATGGCGAAGGCTCGCCATACGTCATGAATATGTATGACGTCGAACGCGACCCAAGCAGCAAAGATGTTAGCCCCTATTGGACAGGATTAATCGCCAATCTTAGAGGAGAAGTCGTTCCTGACACGCGTCCAGGCGCTTTTGTCATTTTCCAAGCCCTCGGTGGCACAGATGACAACACCGACTCGTCTTGCGCCCTCACCAGCGGCAATGGAGATATCGCCAAGACCGCTCTTGAACTCTCATGGAATTGTGTCCTTGGAGCAGGCTGTCACTCGCAAGGGGGTCCACCGTACGAGCCGAAACCAGAGTATGCCACTGCAATGCAACAAGTTGGCACCTACGATAATCCTGGAGGTTGGGGATACGGAGCTAGCTGCGACCGCTTTGTCGGCACCGTAATGCGATACAGCGGAGCAGATCCCAACTTCCCTATTGGGTACGCTAATGATTCGGGTAATTATATGATTAGCCACCCCGAACTTTATGATGAGATTAATTTTAACGGTTCAAACTACAGCATCTTACAGCCAGGAGACATTTTCGCCACTTTCGGGCCATCAACATCAGGTGGACACATCTGGATTTATGTTGAAATCGATGATGAACCAGTTCGTGCCGACGCCTCTTACGGTGGAAGTGGACGCACAGCCGAACAAAGTGGACGCACAGCCGAACATTATCCTAGTACTCCTATCATAAACGACGGCAGACAATACAAAGTCTTTAGAAAAAAATAAGTCAAGGAACAAAATGTACAACAAGAAGCCAATTACCCTCACAATTATCGCTTTTACCATATTCCTACTCGCCATACTCGGTATTAGCGCCTATTTCTTAATCGAGGAGGCACAAAAAACCGCCACCATTAAATTTATCGTCGCCCCTGTGTCAGCCGAAATCTCTTTAAATGGCAATCCATATAAAAACCTCGAAACTCACAGGATTAAACCCGGTGACTATGATTTGACCATCTCAAAACCAGACTATTTCGAAACCTGGCAAGAAAGTTTCTCTATAGCTGAAGGTGAAAACAAAGAAATCTATCTCGAACTAACTCCACTCCCACAGACAAATTGGTACAAAAGCCACCCTCGCGACGCCGACAGTCTCGATGCCATCTATGACCACAGAGCTTACCAAAAGAGCGAACGTCTCATCGGCCAATATCCACTCCTTACTAAACTACCTCTTCGTGTTGAATACTTTAAGAACAATTCCGCATATGTTTACTACCTTATCACTTACCGTATCGATGATAATGATAATGTCGCAATAATCATCCAAGATTACACAGGTAATAATAAAAAGTCAGCTATCGAGCGTATCGAAGCAGAAGGCTTTAATCCTGATGATTACACTATCGAATATCAAGATAAAACCAGCGAGATCGCCCCAACTTTCACCCCGGAATAAAAAATCTCCCATCACGGGAGACTCCTATAACCAACACAGCTCTACACTCTACTGTCAACCTCCGAATTACCGGGCTTGGGCTACTTTCAACGTCGGATCTAGTCCAAACCTTACTTTTATTTTAGCATAGACGTTTTTTGCGTCAACCTTGTTTTTTAAAATTATTTATGTCATAGTATTTTTTCCAAATCCACAATTATACAGAGGTAAAACCCAAAAACCGAACACCTCGTCCTTGACAAGCTCCACCATTTCTTTCTTAGCTATATATTAATGCCACTATCGCCTAGCGACGACAAAATCCACTTAGAAATAAATATTCAATCGAGAAAAAAGACGACACGTTTAAAAACAAATTTAATATGCTATAATGCTTAACATGAATTGGAGGAAATGGCTAGATGGTTTCGCCTTGGCGGGACAAGGTATTCTCCTTGCCACCAAAGAAAAACGTTTTTGGTATGGTTTTATACCGAGTTTCATTTTCTTTGGATTTCTTATGAATATGCTTTCTGGCGGGCTATCCAAATTTGAACTCATCAGGCTTCTTGGCTTCCCAGACGGCTTCAGGATTATCTGGGATAGTTTTCTAGCAATCTTTGGCATCAATCAACCATTCCTGGATTGGCTCCCAATTTTTTGCATCGCTGTTTTACAAGGTATCCTAATCGGCCTGATTACTCTCCTCTGGCAAAAGAAAAAAACCGCAGCATCCGCCAACTCCGCCAACGTCGAGAAAGCTGGCATCATCACCGGACTCATAGCTCTAGGTGCTGGCTGCCCCACCTGTGGCACCACACTCATCACACCGCTCCTCGGGGCTATTTTTTCTACCGGTGGTCTTTCTATTGCTGGCACCGTCTCCACCATAGTCACCTGGCTCGCCATCATAATTGCTATTCTTTCTATTAAGCGCCTTGGCGAGGAAACCTATGTTACAATCATAAATGAAAAATATCTCGCGCGCCATGCGGAGAAAAAGGAGTCTAAGTGAAAAAAGCTATCAGAATTGTCACAATTATCGCAGTTATAGGGCTAATCTTCGCCGCCATCATAGCTAGCACGACAGCAAAACCCTCAAACGCCGAAAAAGTCTGGGACAAGGAAATGACTATCGGTAACCTCGAAGCAAAAAATTATTTCATTATCTATTCCGACTTAGTTTGCCCCTACTGCGTCGCTTTTGAAAACGCTATTTTGGAGCACGAAGAAGAATTTCAAAAGTACCTCGAGGATAATGATATCCTTCTAGAAATTAGGCTCTCCGACTTCCTCTATGAGTTTGGCGAAACCAATCCGATCAACTCCCGCTATTCAGCTGTGGCCTCATATTGCGCTAGGGACGCTGGCAAGTTCTGGGATTATTACAATCTAGCCATTACTACCCTCTGGAATGACTATTTCAAAACTTCAGGCAAAGCCGCCTTCACGCAGATATCTAAACTCGACAAAAACTATTGGATCAATCTCGGCAAAAAGGTCGGCCTCGACGAAGAATTCGCCTCCTGTGTCGAAACAGACAGCCCCCTCGAGGAAATCAAAGCCAACGCCAAGAAAACCGCAAAGTTGGTCACCGGTTTGCCTTCATTCAAACTAAATAGCTATTCACCTCCCGGTTTCTCGCTTTCCGGAACATGGGAAGATGTCAAAGCCTATTTCGATGCCGGGCTCAAGAGTAAATAGCAGACAAGCTGCTTAGAGTAATGGAGCTTAAGTTATTTTGCGAACGTTTGCGACAACGGGAGCAATATAGCGAGCGCCGCCCGTAACGACGGGCCGGCGCGAAGCGGTTCGCAAAATAATCTTAAGCTCCATTACTCAGAGGAGTTATGCCAGATCTTCACATCTTTAATACTGTCCGGCAAATAGTTTTTGTCAAGATGAAACCCAGCTTCCCACTTTTGCCCTTTGCCATATCCGAGATCTTTCATTAGCTTCGTCGGCGCATTACGTAGCCATACCGGCACCGGCTCACCCATCGAGCCTCTAGCGACATCTAAGGCCTTAAACCATGCATCCGTCGTCGCACGGCTTTTCTTGGACTTTGCTAGCGCCACCGCTGTATGCGCCAACATTAACCCCGATTCCGGCATCCCCACTCGCTCGACCGCTTGGAAACAAGCCGTTGCAAGCGCCAATGCACCATTCCCCGCTAGCCCAATATCCTCTGAGGCAAAAATCACCATTCTCCTTGCGATAAATTTCGGATCTTCCCCGGCCTGCACCATCCGAGCGAGATAATAGAGCGTAGCATCCACATCCGAACCTCGCATCGATTTAATAAACGCCGAAATTGTATCATAATGCTTATCGCCCTTTTTGTCGTATCCTGGCACTTTTTTCCCCGCAGCCTCTTCTACAATTCTCTCGTCCACCTTTTCCGATAGCGACAAAGCCAACTCTAAATCACCTAACGCGCTTCTCGCATCACCCCCAGACAGCTCCGCAATTAGATCAATCGCTTTTTTAGTCACTCTCTTAGTGGCTTTCTCTGCCTTAACCGCCCGCTTAACAATTTGAATAATCGCATCTTTTGATAAAGCCGAAACCACCACTACGCGCGATCTGCTCAGAAGCGGCGATATTACCTCGAAGGATGGATTTTCAGTTGTCGCCCCAATCAAGGTAATGAGTCCGGACTCCACATGAGGAAGAAATGCATCCTGTTGTGCTTTATTAAATCTATGTATTTCATCCACAAAAAGCATTGTGCGCACCTTTAAGTTCCAGTTCGTCCTGGCCCGCTCCACTACTTCCTCGATATCCTTTTTCCCAGCTGTCACCGCCGATATTTCCACGAAATCCGCCTTAAATTCATTTGCCATGATTCGAGCAAGAGTTGTTTTTCCAGTTCCCGGTGGCCCCCAAAAAATCAGATTCACCGGCTCACCCTTTTTTGCGATCTCGGTCAAGATCTTTCCCTCACCGATAATTTCGTCTTGCCCCAAAACCTCAGACAATTTAGTCGGTCTCATCCTCTCTGCAAGTGGTACTCTATTCATACTATATATTATATAGCACTCTCTAGTAATAGCAACCTTATACACATCATGCAAATATATCAGCATTACGCAATTCATGTTTATCATACAGTTTATTAGACGGAATGATTATGTATCAGAAATACTCAACAATAATAAATGTGCCGGGCTATCATCGCAAAAAGCCCAGTTCGCCAAAAGTTTATTGTTTACAAAAAAAACATAACCAGTTTTTTACCAAAATTCTTTACATTTTTGATTACGTTATGTTACAATCAAATTAATATTAAAAGGAGTTAAAAAATGTCAGATTATTCTGGATTAAATCAACTTTTAAATGGCCTAGATAGCAGCTACGGTAGCTCAGCCAACCTCAATAGTCTTGCTGGGAGCGTAGCAGGTGCAGGTATCTGGATGCTTATTGCCGCTATCTTATCTATTGTCGGCAGTATCTTAGTATACTTCCTCTTCGTCAAAGGTAAGACCGAGCCAAAAGGCAAGTTCTGCAAATGGCTCAAGGACTTTTTGAGCTTCAAAGTTATGTGGATTGAACCAATCCTAAAAATGATTTATTATTTCGCCACTATTTTTGTTATCCTCTATTCATTCACATTCTTTGGGATGCTCAACGTAATGGGCGGCATGGCACTATTGATGTTCCTACTTACCCTGGTACTTGGACCAATTATCGTACGCCTTGTCTATGAAATGACCATGATGTTCATCATGATTTGGCGCAATACTAAGGACATCGCAGAAAATACCAAGAAAAAGTAACAAGCTGTCTTTAATCAAATAAGCTTCTCGCATTTTGAGAAGCTTATTTTTTTACGCCACATTTCCTTTCGCCACATCTCTTCTCCAATTCATTCGCAAAAACCAAGAAACTGTGCTATAATACCACTACGGCGCTGTAGCTCAGTTGGTAGAGCAGAGGCCTGAAGAGCCTTGTGTCACTGGTTCAAGTCCAGTCGGCGCCACCACCATTTGATTCAAAAGCCGGCATCTCGGCGTTTTTTCTTGCTCGCTCGTCCATAAGACACGCTTCACAAGAAGAAAACACCAATCTACCAGCTTTTAATCTCAAGTGGCCGATAATAAAAAAGTCGGCATTTTCGCCGATTTTTTAGTAGTAAAATTCTGTTAAGTACCCTGAAAGTTCTAAGGTGTTATTTTATACTAATTTTGCACGAACCAAATCCCCGCTAAAATGCGGGGATTCTTTTTGACAGAAAGAAAAGAAGAACCCTCGACTCTGCTCATACTGGCTGTATGGAAGTCGGGGGGGTGATGTTAGACTATCGAACCAGGCTTATATTTAATGAATCTGTCATACCAGTACCTGGTCAGAGCTCCTCTGCCAGTATTAAAGGTAATGGCGCGAACTTCAGCCTGGGCTCTGGAACATTCCGTCGCGTTAAACAGGATAAACTTGCTTGAGCATCCCTTTGAGCAGGATTCACCCAGAACGAAATCTCCTGTAATGCCATGCACGATGGCGATGCAGATGCCATCGACGGATTCAGCTAATCTCTTAGCTTCCTCTATGAGCTCTTTTACGTCATAGCCATACTCAAAGTCATAAGACCAATAGCTCGGCATAACGCAGAACTCTTTGGGGTCGAATCTGTCGAAACTGTTGAGTTTCTTCATTTCAATCGTGTTCATGATAAAACCTTTCTGCCTTTCGGCAATCAAAGCCCGTAGCTTTCGGAGGGTTTCCCTCACTTTGATCTTGCTACTCGACGGTTAGGTCTCATTCTGAGTAGCGTTGAACTGGAGAACTCTATATTTACCAACTCGACGCTACCCAGAAAATAGAAGAATATCAGCTAATCGATAGCCAAATTAATGTTCTTAAGTTTTTGATCGATCTTAGTCTTTCCTAAGCTTATGCCTACATTATAGCACAAGCACGTTATTTTGTCAATAGTTTTAGCATAAAATATTCAAATGAAATAATATATTCTATAAAAATACCTCAGTTATCTACTATTTGACAAATATAATTAATAATTATTAAATCATCGATTATTTTGCTCCAAACCTTATCAGGCTTTTTTGAGCGTCTTAATCCTTGCGTCAAACTCATCGAGTATTAGTTGCTTATATTCTTCTTCGTTTAAGTTTTTAATCCAGAGCAACTCTTTCATCTCGTCCGTACAGCGCCTTTCTTCTTTAGCTAATCGTAAATACTCAATACTGTTCCGCCATTTCTCTAAGCCATAAATATCCGTAAACTCTAGCCGTCTATCTTCTCCAAATTACCATGCAACGCAACCACGCCCCAACCATCTAGCTCATCTCGATATGGCTCATAAATATCGTTCAAGACGAAAACCTTTTTCTTGTAGTAAAAACCAAACGCAATTTCCGCAAAACTGTTTGGTCCAATATAATTATCTATATCACCCTTTTTGGCATTTACAATCAAAATGTAAGGATTATTCTTGTCGACTATACGGTCCATATGCGCTCGTGAAGCAACCGCCTTTGGCTCACCATTCATGCATTCAATAGGTAGCAAAGGCCTGTACTCAAGCTTTTTCAGCTGTGCGGCCACATCCAGAATCTGGTCTTTTACCTTCATACTGCCACAGATTACCACATTCTTCATGTTATTTATTATAGCACCAAACTGAGAACAAAAAGCGCCGTAGTTAAACCGCAACGCTCTAAAAATCGGATTTATCGGAATCTGGACGATTTTTATCTTCTTATACTCCAGCCACCTATATTCACCTGGATAATTCTCAAAACTTCCTTGAGAATCAAAAAGCGTCCTTCGTTGGTGTGTTGCCATTCACTGTTTTCGTATTTCATTCTTTATAATTTCTAGAACCCTTTTATCTCGCTCAGCCATTTGCTCCAAGAAAACATTCTTACTTTTGAAGGCCGAGTTTGTAGCTATGGCTTCTTCAATCGGAATGAATCTCAAAACAAAATCCAACAATAATGCCGTCTGGAATACCTCATAGATTAACTTCTTGTCTTTTTCATATCATTTCATAGTTTTATATATTTTGGCACCCATTCGTTAGGACAAGATAATACCTCAAAATTATGTTATAATCAAACAAAACCATTATCACAAACTGGAAAAACACGATGAATTCAGAAAGAAAAGAAAAAGAAATCCAATCGCAACCAGTTAAATCCGCCCTTGAAATTGCTGAGGAATACTATGGCGGTAAAATCCCAGAGTTTCAACCTTCCGGTGTCGTCGGGCAAGCTTTCCCGTTTAGCAAAATTGGCTACACGGCCGACAACAAATACGTCAGAGACCGCCCCAACAGTCATTTTCACGAAGAAAATAAACTATCCCCAGAAACCGTAAAAGCCGCTATTCAGTCTATCAACACTAGAGATCGAGATATCGTCTCGGAATGTATAGAGTTCGATCGCCCAATCGGCCTGACATATTGCGTGCAAACCGATTCCGACGATGTCATTATATCCGCATATCGTAAAGGTCGCACGACCCCGATTCCGATGGTACTAGGGCGAGATCCGGAGCCATGCAATAATCTATGCATAGTACTGCGTCGCATCAATAATAGCAAACATTCCAGAAAACGCAGTGGCCAAACCGAATATCAGTTAGTAACAGCCTACGTAGGTAATTATTTAGTAAAAACCCCCGACGATCCACATATAGCAAATGAAGAAGAACGTAAGCGTTGTCTTGATTTCTGGAGCAACCATGCTCTCATTTTCGACCCAAATATCGTCGACTGGGAAAAAACCTAGATTACCTACTTAAAAAACAATAATCGATAAACCAACAATATTGTATAGCCTAAAAAATTAGAATAAAAACCTTTTTACCCCAACGAGCTATTCGGTAGCACCACAATTCACCCATTACTTCCTTCCCATCATAAGCCGACACTTGACCGCAAGCTTCAATCACTATATGATAATCTTAATGATGCAAAACTTATTCACCTACTTTGGACACGGAGAATTACCGTACGAGAAAATGATTGAGATAGAAAACTATCTCCGTTCAAGGGTTAGCGATTTAACTCTTCTATCGAGAATACTATTAATATTCTTGATCATAACTTCTTTAATCGCGATAGTCTTAGCGGTTACGCTCATCATTCAAAACAAGCGAAAAAAACACACTAAACAAACCAATAAGCCCAATACGCACAAAAACTAAATACTTAAGCGTCCCTAGCCTAATACCCGCTCCAACACATACTTATGCGCTTCAGTTGATAGTTTACTAGGGAGTTCATCATTATTAACCCATAAAACATCTGCAATTTCTTTTTCTTTTTCGTCTCTCTCCACTTGAGACAAACTCTTAAGCTTACCATGAACCATATGACAAGTAATGTGTCGATTTACGTCCTTATGTGCAGCGAAGAAATTATCATAAAAGATTTCCGGCAACTCCTCGATAGACTCAAAATCGTCATAGCCCGTCTCTTCCAGAACCTCTCTCTTCGCAGCCTCTACCGCCGTCTCTCCTTGCTCAATTCCTCCCATTACGAAATCAATCCAGCCAAACTTCTTATTATTAACACATAAGCACTTCTTCTCAGTGGGGTGTTCCGTTAAAACAATTACCACATCCCTGTCCGTCATTGGTTTATCTGGACGGATTGCCGAATCACCAGTCCCAAAAAACTCTTTTACCATATTCCTCCTATTATTAATATCTTTATTGTATCATCATCTCGGACAACTTTTTATTTCGACTTCTCATCGAGCGCTTCAGCAATTGTTTTACCGATGTGACGCCTTAGTTCAGCAATCACTTCGCCGTCGTTCCACTTGGGCTTTCCGTCCAGATAAACATCACAAAAATGCGAAATAAACCCATCCGTGATCATCGTCTCACGCACCTTCTCTATCTCTGCATCAATTTGTTTTTTAGCTGACATTACGGCTATCTTCGCTAGTTCCTCTTTGCCGGACAACGTTCCGAATCTACCGTTTTCATATCTCATAGCATCCTCTAGATGCTTGGTTTCGTAATCAAAGCATTTTAGCGTATAACTATCAATAACGTCAGAATTCTCTAAAATCTGTTTATGTAGCCTGAGACGATTTTTTCGAATTGCCCCAAAAGCCCTCGCTACTCCATCGAAATCAATATTGGCGCTTTTACCTCCCTTCGGGCGCACCAAAACTCTCACCGCCGAAAGCTCTAACGGTACATCTATGTCTAATATTGCCACCTTCTGCTTCGCTTCAACCGCATCGCTAAACACATCCTCAAAATCCGTCACATAAGCCATCGATTTATCATAAATCACCGAATAAGGCTCCAGCATAGCCCTTTCATGCAAAACCTTAACCAATTTCCGACTAAGCATAGACGCTTCATCATGTACCTGTAAATGGTTTAATACGCCACCTCTCCTCAAAAACATTTTAATCACATCTGGCGCCAAAGTACCACTCAGTTCCCCGTCTTCGTCTAACACTCCACCAATCGTACCGTTGCGAAGTGTAGTCGTTTTACCGCTTCCGCACGCTCCCCTTAGACAATAAAGCGTAGGCCCCCGCTCATCCTTTGTTTCGTATTCCCTTAATCTACGAGACAACGCATCGGTGCCCTCTAATAAGGTCGAGATTGTCCGCTCATGCAAAGCTACTCTCTCCGGGTGCCATTCATTCGCGTCGTCAAACCTCGCCGAAACCTTACGCCATTCGACATCAGTCAACCCAAATGTTTTAGCAATAATCGGCGGTCGCATATAGATTTCGTAGGTTTTCTTACCAGCAAACTCCTGTTCACAAAGCAATCCGTAATCTCCCCACCCAAAATCCGTACGACCAGACAAACCACTCACGTTACCTCGCTTATTCATTTTTTACCTTACTCAATTTTGCTACTTTATTACATAATACCCCATTATTCGAAATTATAAAACTACAAAATTTGCGACAAATCTAATATTTATGATATAATAAACAATGTAGTAATTCTGGGTCGGTAGCTCAGCAGGTTAGAGCACGGGCCTTTTAAGCCCGGTGTCGAGGGTTCGAGCCCCTCCCGACTCACCAAGAAGATGAGGAAAATTAGAGCAAAGCTCTAATTTTTTGATATTCGAATATACTTAAAAATTAACCTGTTTATTTTTAAGTATATGATGAATATCAAAGAAATTTGCGAAGCAAATTTTCCGAGTCGCCAATAGGTGAGTGCGCTTTTTTGTGAAACAAAAGCGCACTCACCAAACACTCGACTATTTAACCAATCTATGTTACAATAATCTCATATCGGGCGGTTAGCTCAGTTGGCTAGAGCGCGTCTTTGACGTAGACGAGGTCACAGGTTCGACTCCTGTATCGCCCACCAGAAACGAGCAATAATCCTTCAGGATTATTTTTTGTTTCTGATATTGCGCACATGAGGCAAACCGTAGGTTCGCTCGTGGTAGGAGCCGATTAAACATCCACCGGCCTAGCCGGTGGATTTTCTCATGCGGGCATAGCCCTTCCACTCTTAGCGTAACGCGTGAACGCGTAATTTTAGTCTGTCATCTGCTATTTTAGCTTCGTTACTTTTTATATGGCTTCAAATCCAA
>JAEEGL012230602.1_pt1 | contig 112616 bp, 56 predicted proteins | sample 9134231 | NCBI WGS metagenome assembly JAEEGL01 (sample SAMN16246548, study PRJNA631951) | gut metagenome | biome: gut microbiome; feature: rumen; material: fiber-attached | host: Bos | place: Iran: Karaj | collected 2018-10
TCTGTAAAATCTATTGTATTTGTTGATGTTACTTCTGCAATTTCTTTTGAATCAAATTTACCTAATTTAGATTGTAATGTTCCAAGTACTGATCCAAAAGTTTTTTCTGGTAACATTTCTATATTTTTATAATACATTCTAGCTGGATGATCAAATGGTAATTGATTCATTAAATTTGTAAGTAAGTTATCTCCACCACTACTATTCGCTGTTCTAACCAATTCAGAACAACTTGACAAACTCTGTTCTTCTGGTGGTCTTGTAGCTTTTAGATAATATATTAATGCTTTCATTAACATTTCTGACATATCATCCCAGAATGGATCCGAACTTTTACTTCCTTCGCCTTGACCTTTTACAATTGTATTTGCAATAATATCAACATCTATTTCATTATTAATATGATGTAATGGGTTGTATCCATCACTGTTTTGAGGGTGAACCAAGTTTAGTACTTTTACATCATATCCCTTTGCTTTAAAATAGCCTGCTGTCTTATCATATAGTTCACCTTTAGGGTCTGTAAATACATATGATCCTAAAAGCTGTACAGCATTTGGAATAACATAAGAAGCAGATTTACCAGCACCAGATCCTCCGACAACTAATACGTTAACATTTCCACGTTTATCAACTGGAAGATAATGCTTCTCTGCTAAGACTATACCTTTGTTCTTGCTCAATACTTTGTATTGCTCTCCACCTTCACACCAATCACTTGAACCATTTTCAATATCTTCATATTCATGACTTGGAATAGCTTTAATAATTCCAATTATGGCAAAGAATCCAAAAACACATAATGTAACTTTTACCATATTGAAATATGTTCCAATATAATCTGGATTTGACATACATAATCCAAATCTACTTAATGGATGCATTATTCCATCTGAAATTGATGAAATTGTAGCTTCCCAAAATGATGCGCTAAATGGATTTTGTGCAAATTTCATACCGGCAGCTTTTTCTCCATCAACTACTGATGTAGCTAATGGAGCAACAAATATAATCATAATAATTATTGTTAGTATAGCGTAAACTATTAGCTTTGTTTTGATTTTTCTAATTCCGCGTCCTAATCTTTCAAAAAATCCCATTTTTCTTCACCTTTTCTTAAGTAATTTATATTAAATTTATACTTCTTGTTCCTTGTCTTTTGATGCTGGTACTTCTCTTTTCTTATTCTTTCTACCACCCCAATTGATTATAATACCATTTTCAAATGTTTCTATAATACGCTTTTTATGGTTTACTCTTGATGGTGCTGTTGCAACTAATTTCACATTTCTTCTATTTGATTTTCTAACATTTTGTCCTTCATCATGTATAAAAGATAAACATGTTTCAACATTATATGCTGCTGCCTTTTTTTGTATCTCCTCAATATCAACATTTATCACTGGAATTTCCCTTGATTTACTACTACCATTTGGTTTTGTAGCTTCTGTACTCATACGCTTGTCTCCTTTCGACTTATCTAATCATCATTTCCTTCTCTTAATTCAAACGCAAGATATTTCTTAAAAGGTTTTAATTTACATTTACCTTTTACTTCATTTGTTTCCTCGTCAAAATACAAGATTGGCTTAATCTCGTCCGCAGTTTCTGGATCAATTATTGAAATTGGCCTTCTCATATTTGGTGTATAAGCAAATTCCTTAAACACAGTTTCTTCCTCATTATATATTGTCTTAAATTTCATTGGTATTGGTTTCTTTGAAATTCTTACTGCATCATAATCAAGATATCCCGTATTTACTACAACTCTTTCTTTACCGAAAGAAAGAATTACTAAAGGATTTCCTTCAGGCGCAGGGTTATTAACAAAGAATGTTTTTTTCTTTTTATCTCCAATTATTTCCTCGGAAAAATCCAGTCTTTCAACTGTATATTTTGGAGAATTCTTTGCAAATTCTTTTTCCGTCTTGTTTATTTGGTAAATTACTGTTTTTACATCATTAGGATCAGTAATACTAAAATACTTTCCTTGTAAGTTTTCTTCAACCATTTTTATACTCCTTAAAAAAAGTTTCTTACAATGCGGTTTTATCTTATGCTAAACACACACACTTATTATATACTAATGATATTTAAAAGTCAATCAAATTTAAGTTTCCTTAAGGCTCTAGCCTCTTGGATTAAACTTTGAAAGTTCATTTAATTTTTTAAATAATTTTATTTCTTCTTCACTAAGTTTTTTAGGAATCATTATCTTTGTCTCTAAAATTAATTTTCCTCTTCCACCTTTTCCATCTTTGTAGCCTTTATTCTCTATTTCTATTGTTTCTCCACTTTGAATTCCAGCTGGAACATATACTGATAATTCTTCATCAATTCCATTTACTGAAACTTTTGAACTAAGTGCTGCTTCCCAAGGTGTTAAGTATAAATTAGATTTCAAATTGTAGCCATCTAAAATAAAATTTTTATCATTATTAATTTTAACCTTTATTAATAAATCTCCGTTTTTCCCGCCATTACTTCCGGTTTTACCTTGTCCAACTATTCTAATCTTCTCATCATTTTGAATTCCAGCAGGAATTTTAACTTTAAATTTCTTTATTTTTCCATTTACAGATTTGATTCCTATAGATTGTTCTGTTCCATTAAAAGCATCTGCTATAGGTATTTCTATTTCAGTTTCTATGTTGCCACCCTTTTTAGCAACTTGTTTTGGTTTTGTATTTATCTTAGCATCAACATCACCAAAAAACATGTTAAAGAAGTCACTTGATAATGACCCCTTTTTCCTTTTACTTTCTTGATAAGAAGAGTTGTTTCTTCCTATTGTTCTATACCATAATCTATCATATTTTCTTTTACTTAATGAATCTGAAAGAACTCTATATGCTTCATTTATATCTTTAAATCTTTCTTCATTTCTCGAATTGTTAACGTCTGGATGATATTTTTTAGCTTGTTCTCTATAAGCTAATTTAATTTGATCTTTATTTACTTTATTATTAGGCAACCCCAATATCTTATAGTAATCTTTAAATAACATTTCAACATCCCCCGAACATTTATTGAATAATATTATAACACGTGTTTTTTCATTTGTTAAGAATTATTTATTAAATAATTATATGCTTCAATCGCATTTGGGTGTACTAATTTATCTTTGCTTAAAAGATCCGGGATAATTACTTTTTGATAATGTAACATTGCTTTATCTAAATCTTTTTTTGCAAGTTCATAAAGTTCTGTTGCATCAGCATATTCTCTATCAACACCTGTTGCATCAGCAATAAATATGATTTTTTCTAATAAACTCATATTGGCTCTGCCAGTTGTATGATATTTGATCGCATTAGCAATCTCACTATCGACTCCAAATTCTACTTCTGCAATTTTTGCCCCTAATTTTGCATGGATAAGTGATTTCTGCTTTTTTTCCACTTCATCAAGTTCTACTCCATATTTTTCACAAGTTATAATTCTATCTTCTTTTGGAATTTCTTTTGCTATATCATGGCATATTCCTGCTATTTGGGCTTTATTCGTGTCTACGCCATAAATTTTAGCATATTCTACTGCTCGTTCCATTACGCATTTAGAATGATAGAATCTATATTCGGAAAGCCTTTCTTCTACTATTTTATATATTTCTTCGTAACTTAACATTTTTTCTTCCTATCTTTTTAATTTTTCAGATTTTGAACCTTTACTTCCATTTCCTTGCATTGCTAAGATGTTCTTGTCATAAGAAAATGTTAATTTTTCTTTATCTCTATGTCTCTTAATTGCAATATCTATTACTTGATCTAATTCTTGTTCAAATGTTTTTCCAGAAGCTTCCCATAAATAATATGATAAAGCACCCGGAATTGTATTTATTTCATTTACGTATACTTTATCTGTTTTCTTATCAATCAAAAAGTCAACTCTTGAAACACCGCTACATCCAAGAACTTTAAATACTTCTTTCGTTAAGCTTTGAATTTCTTCTGTTTTCTCTTTAGATAAATCAGCTGGTATTTTTTTATTTGAAAATTGTGATGATTCGCCTTTTGCTCCTGTTTTAGCAGGTGCAGTTTTGCTTGCTGTTTTTCCGCCTGAAATAGTTCCACCTTTGGAATTTTCATTTCCAATATATTTATCTGTATAACTTAAAATTTCGTCTGAAAAAAATGGTTCTTCAAGAACAGAAGTTTCACTTTCCGTTAGATTTCCTATTACAGAACAATTTATTTCTTGTAAATCTTCAACTGCTTTTTCTACAATGATTCTATCTGTAAATTCCATTGCAAATTCTATTGCTTCTCTTAGTTCTGTATTATTTTTTGCTTTTCTTATTCCAACACTTGATCCTAAATTTCCTGGTTTTACAATCATTGGATATTCTAATTTAGATTCAATTTTTTTCAATACTTTTTCTTCATCTTTTATGTATTCTACTGAATAAAATGATACAAAATCAACTACAGGAAGTCCTGCTTCTCTTAATACCATTTTTTGAACTATTTTATCCATACCTAGTGCTGATGATAAGATATCTGGACCAACATAAGGTATTCCTAATAATGTTAAAAATCCAGCTAATGTACCATCTTCGCAGTTTGTTCCATGAACAATTGGAAAAGCAACATCTATTGTATTAATTACTCTTTTGCCAATCCATGGTGCTGGGTTTTTTACTACTTTTACAGCTTTTCCATCATTTACAACAGCTACTTTATAACATCTTTTTAATAGTACATCCATATCTTTAAAAGAATATAAATCTAACAAATCGTCTCCTGTATACATTACACCATTTTTTGCAATATATATTGGTACAATCTCATATTTTTCAGGGTCTAAACTATTAATAGCTTGATTCATTGTAATTACAGATATTTCATGTTCTACTGATGCTCCACCAAAGAACACACCTACTTTTATTTTCATTTTTCTCTCCTTTTAGTGCCAAAAGGAACGTCCCTGTGGCACTTTTATAAATAATTATCTGGTAAATCATTTTCAAATAACACAACACTGTTTGGTGTTATTATTTCATTCATTTTAAGTAATGCTTCATTTAGATTTTTAGCAATATAAACATTCGACAATGGATAATTTGTTTTTTGGATTCCATTGTATATTGGAACTGCTTGGTTTGCACCAACTAGTATAATAAAATCACTACTTTCAGCTGCTTGTGTACCAAGTTTTTCATTAATTTCCGTTGCCTTATCTCCTAAATCTACAATTCCAGGAGTTATCAGAATTTTTTTCCTGCCACTAAATGATTTTAATACTTCTAATGCCATCTTTGCACCTTTAACATTAGAATTATATGCATCATCTATAATTATACTTCCATTTGGATTTTGCTTTAATTCTAATCTGTGTGTTACAGGCTTAATGTATTTTGCTCCCATTTTTATTTCATCAGCTGAAAGTCCAAGTGTATCGGCTACTGCAACTGCACAAACTATATTTAAAATATTTAAATCACCTAATAATCTTGTTTTTATTGTAATTGGTTCTTTTCCATTTGGTAAAACGACATCAAAATTTGATCCTCTTTCAGTAATCTCAATGTTTTTCGCATAGTAATCTGCCGAATCTGATAATCCATATTTTACCATTCTCTTAGATATATTAGAATTTCTAACATTCTCATCTTCCCAATTCACAAATGCTATACCATTTTCTTCTGGTAAGCTATCTATTAATTCAAGTTTAGTTTTTCTAACATTATCTAGACTTTTAAATGTATCTAAATGCTGAGGGCCAATTGCAGTTAAAACTCCATATGTTGGATTTACAATGTCAGTTATTTCCTTGATATCTCCAATATATTTAGCACCCATTTCACATATAAACAATTGATGCATTGGACTCAAACTTTCATTAATTGTTCTTACTACACCTTTGGCTGTATTATAGCTTTCTGGAGTCATCAATGTATTGTATTTTTGAGATAATATTGTATTTATAAAATATTTTGTACTAGTTTTTCCATAACTTCCTGTTATTCCTATTACTTTAAGTCCAGGAATTTCTTTTAATTTGTTTTTGGCTTTAATATTAAACTTCATCATTATTGATTTTTCAATTGGAGTATTAATTAAAGTGACTATACTCACAAACAAATAAGCTAAAATTGAAATTATATTAGCAATAATCAAAGCAATTTTGTAATTAAATATGTTTGCACATACAAAAAGTATTACAACTAATATTGTAAAAGTAATATACATTCTTCTAATTCTTGCTGTAATTACAAGTGGTTTCTTTTCTTTCGCTCTTTTGAAAGTAATAATTAAAAATAATAAGAATAGTATTTCTAGAACCATTCCAATAATATTGGCTGTTTCATTATGGGTTAAAACTAATACACTTGAAATACACAACAAAATTATAGTTTTTAAACTAAGTACTTTTTTTAGATTTTTTATCATCCATTTTGTATATCTATCTAAATAATAGCTTTCAAGTTGAAGCATATGTATACCATGCCTTGTAACTCTGTAAAGATAAAAAAGAATTAATGTTAAACTAATATTTAATAAAATTTTTTCCAAATTCTTTATTCTCCTTTATTTATCGTTTTTCAAAAACTCATTTAATACAGTATTTACATTATTTAAATTCTGTAAGTAAGAAAAATGTGTTGAATTTGGGTATTCTACTAACCCACAGTCTGGAATTAATTTTTCCATTTTTTTTGCATCACTAATTGGTGTATCTTTATCTAAACTTCCCCATAATAATAATGTTGGCACATTAATATTTGGTAAATACTGAGTTTGATCTTCATTTAAAATAATCTTCATTGTTTCTTTTAAAACTGTTGCTGAAGCTTTATAATCTGAAGAACCTACTGAATTATACAATTTATCTTTGAATTCTTTTATCCTCTTAGTATTGGGAAGTAAATTCAGAAAAAATTTTCCTGTTTTATAAAAAGCAATTTTCAAATAATAAGTTAATTTTCTTTTTGGTTTTATTCCGGCGCTATCAATTAAAACTATTTTCTTTGGATTTACTATTTTTCTTCCGACTGCATTTATTATCATTCTTCCACCATTTGAATGGCCTATTAAAATTGGATTTTTTATTTTTAATTCATCAATAAAATCTTTTAGGAAGTTGCCGAAATCATCTGTGTTTAACGGTTTTTCTGGCAAATCGCTCTTCCCAAATCCAATAATATCTACTAAATAAACTTTAAAATTTTGAGATAAATTATTAGCCAAAGGTTTCATAGTTTCTAAGTTAGCCAGCCAACCGTGTAATAAGATTACAGGATTTCCTTCGCCCATTACTTCATAATTAATATTCCAATTATTAATTTTTACTTGCAAACCTTTCCTCCTTTTATTTATTGCAAAAACAGCTTTTAACTCAATTCAAGCATGTTTTTAGCCAAAAAATCTTACTATAATTTATTCAAATTAACAGTTTTTTGATACTCTCCAATATATTATAACAATATTGTTACAATTTCAATATTTTTTAGGGAAAAATAAGTGGAACTTTAGGGACGTTCCTTTTAGTTTCAAAATGAAACTAAAGGGACACTCCTTGCATAAGGAGTGTCCCAAAAGTGCCAAAGTGGAACCAATAGGAACGTCCCTGTGGAACTGTTAAACTGTCAATGTTCCTCCTGGGGTTTCCAAAATAACTAATATATCTTCTTCTTTGCCTGTTTCTACATTTATATATACTAAAAACTCTTTATCCTCTACTTTCCCTTTAAACTCATAACAATTAATTTCCGTTTTCCATTCTGTTGGAATAATTGCCATATTTTCCGAAAGTATTTCTAATTTAGGATTTAAATTTTCCCTTGCTTGTGTTACTGATATTTTAGGTTCAACATATTCCCTATCTGTATGAGAATTTAAATAGCCTGTTGTTTCAATACCCATTATTTCCCCATTGTCTAATGCGATTCTCACTTTTATTAAATCTGGATATACTATAATTCCTTTATCATTATATGCATAATTTATAGTAACAATATTCCCATTTTTAATATAATATGTTTCTTTCATGCTTGGAAAACCTTTACTTGAAAGATAAGATTTTCCAATCTTGTTTGCATCATCTTGAGATATTTTATCTTCTTTTACTTCCCTGTCTGTAGAAGTTTCAACAATATGTCCACCTTTTTTTGATATCATCACATTTATATTTCTATTTTCCATTTCAACTGTGAAATCATATGAAGGAATATTAGCATTTTCTAGGAATGCATTCAAATTTATACTTTTTATATTTCCACTGTCTTTTAAAAATTCTTCAATTTTATTTTTTGCTTTTTCTTCAGAAATATCATCCCCTGTAAGTCCTAGTTTTTCAGTTTTATTTACATGATCAGAATATGCTCCATCATAGATTAATCCTTCGTACTCATTTAAGTTTTCATCTATATTAGAAAATACAGTTACACTATCAACAGATTGTGCAAATTTTGTGGATATATCAGTACTAATTTCATTCCATTTTATTTCACCATTATAGATATCTTCTGACAATTGGTTTAATGTCTGTTCTAGACTTAAACAATATTGATATAAACTATCCAAATTTTTAAAATCATCTTCTGATATTTTTTCTCCTTCTATAGTCTTTTTAGATAACGAAAAAGAATAATCACTTACTTGGTTCAAAAACTTTGCTGTTTGGGCAAGTCCTTCATTTTGTATTGGAATTTTAGATAAATATACAATAGCTAAATTAGAATCTCTCCAAATTTGTGTTAGTGTTTCAGCACCATGTTCTGAGCTTTTAGAAATCATTGCTTTTGCTAAATAGTTCTCAACATTATTTACATAGTTTACTAAATTACTAAAAGATTCTGTATATTGATTAGTTTGTAAGTTATTATATTTTTGCTTTAAGCTAATAGCATAATATAAAGTTAATGCAAAAATAGTAATTAAAATAACAATAGTAATAATTAATTTTTTTCTTTGGCTTTCTAACATCTTTCCTCCTTATGGAAATTTTTTTATTATCATTTCCAATTAAAGAAAAAATATACAAAAAAACGGAGCCCGCTTGCACGAGCTCCGACTCACGAACGTTCATTAAAATATTAATTAAAAAAAGAAACGATCCATGAGATCAGTGCGAAAATCAAGCTACCCGATGCCAGAAAAACGAACCAAATCATCACATAGCTATCTCCATCTTTAAAATGTGAATCCAACAGTTCAAATCCAATTGCTGTAACTGTTGAAACGATAAAAATGAGAAGCCACATGCTTGCTGATCCGATTGCAAACTCGGGTTTGATGAGGCTATACATTCCCCAGGCAAATAAAGCCACGCACATAGAAAAAATTATCCGCCTCAACCAATACTTTGACATCCTGTTTCCTCCTTACTGTTGTTTTTTCGCACAAATGGCTTACATAGTAAAATACTATGTATATTAATTATACAATATTTAATTTTATTTTTCAATGCAAAAGGGAAGGGCCCGCGAAGTGCGAGCCCCAAGACGTATAACGCCTTAGAAAGAAATTTTTGTTACCATGAGAACACCAACCTCGTCAGAAGCATCATACTCGATAGCAACTTGCAAACCAGCTTCAAGCAGGACTTGTTTGTTTCCATTCAAAATCGAAGACATATACAGATTCTCATCACCTTCCAGTGTGAAGTAAAAGTAAGTATATCCTCCAATTTGAGCCTGGTAAAGTCCAGCAATCGTTCCAGTTTTGCTCTCAGACTGAACAGGAATCTCTGCATGATTGATCTTAGCACGATACTTTGCAACAGCACCTTCAAGAGTAGTATCTTCCACAGCAATTGTATAGTTAGACACATTTACAAGAGAATACCGTTGTACTAATCCAGCAGCATCTTTCAGGTTCATGAAGTACGTCGGAACGCCTTCAACATTGATCACCGTCGGATAGTTAGCAATATAGCCAAAGTTCGAGACCAAGCTTTGCGCAGCAGCCTGCGCTGACGATTCTTCTGCGCCAGAAACCGTGTACCGCCTTACTTCGCCAGTCCTTGGATTTGCTTGAATGAAACCAAGAATACTCTCAGACTTATTAGCCGGAGTTACAGCAGTGAAGAACACTACTTCTCCGTCATCATTAATCGTAGAGTTGTAACCAGCAAATGCCTTATCCCTGTAATTGTAGCTTAGTTTATTAACTCCGGTTTTGCTGAAATGAGCATTCCAAAAGCCATTCACATAAGCCAGATTGTCGGTAACAGCATCCATTAAGTAAGGCAGGTCGAACGCGTGATCTACCCATTCAGGCAAATTATCCACATTGTACAAGATACTTTCACCAGTGACTGCATCAGTGACGATAAACCGTTTTTCCACTCGGTTAGACCAGAGACCAATAGTAGGATCTTTAACAGCGGTTACCCAGTAAGGCTTACTATTTTCATCAATCTCAAAAAAGGAAGTGTCTCCAAAGACGAGCCCGGAAAACTGCCTCCTGAGATGCCTTTTCAGGTAGTCATTAAAGTATCCACTAGGGCTGAGCTTGAAGTGTTCACATTTGACAAAGGTTGCTTCCTGAGTCCTAGCGTTAACTAAAACGTATCCAGGAATACCAGTTTCCTTTGCCCTATTCCACTTGAGCAGTCCACCATACTTTAAGGGAGAAATTCTGTAGTATTCACCGTGATATTGAATCAGATTGTACTCATCATCAACATCATACCACGTAGAATTCTCCACACTGGCAATTGTTCTATCTCCCAATTTCTGGGCGGTTTCCACATCAACGATTGACAACTTGTTTCCAACGGTGACAACTTCGGTAGAGAAGTCTCCACTTACTATTTCAACCCGCTGGCGGTATTCATCTGCATGGAACAGCTCACTGCAGAAAAAGGCATTAAGCGCAATTCCCACGAGCACAACTGCTGCAATAATACCAGTTACCTTTATTCCAATGTAATGACCATCCTCCCACTTATACGGGATCTCCACAGTGGCAAACAGTGCAATTCCGATTACTGCCATGCCCAGAATAAACCACCAGAATCCAGCCGAATGAATGCTCATAGCCGGTGTTCCAAGATAGTTAATTCCCAACCCGATCAGAACCAGAATGCCAAGTACTACTAAGCGCCGCACGATTCCCATCTTTTTCATTTCTTTCTCCTCTCTCGGAGTTATTCTACTCCGAACCTATAGTATTCACTGTATGGCACTCACCATACAATGAAATTATACCATATTTTAAGGGTTTTTTCAATATTTTTCCCATGATATTGCGCCTTTGAGCGATTATTGTTTTTTTCTCTTTTTCGTGATATAATTTAGCTATTAAAAATAAGAGGAAAATTTATGAAAAAGATTTTGATTTTTTATGGTTCATATGGTGGTGGACATCTATCTGCTGCTAAAACAATAAAAGCATATTTAGAAAACCACTATAAAAATGATGTTGAAGTAGAAATGATCGATTGTATTGAATACATCAATAAAGTAATTAATAAAGTATCTACTGAAGCATATAAAGAATTAGCCAAAAAAGCACCTTGGATATGGAAACAAGTTTATTCAAACGCTCAACATGGTGCTTTGTCTAAAATTAGCACTACTACCAATAAACTAATGGCACACAAATTAAACATTCTTCTTCAAGAAGTTAAGCCAGATCTAATAATTTCTACACATCCTTTCTCTACACAAATGTGTGCAATATTAAAAGAAAAAGATAAAATTAATTGCAAATTAGGTACTATTTTAACTGATTACCACATACATGATCAATGGCTTGTTTCTTACAAATATGTTGATTATTTCTTTGTAGCAAATGATCAAATGAAGACTGATATGATAATGAAAGGAATTAACAGTTCTAAAATTTTTGTAACAGGAATACCTGTATCTGACAGATTTTTAAAAAAATATGATAAAGCTGAAATATATAAAGAGTTAGGATTATCTCCAAACAAGCAAACCATTTTATTCTTTGCTGGAGGCGAATTTGGACTTGGTAGAAATTCTACATATATGACATTAAAAGTATTTATTAGGCTTTTCAGAGACTTGCAAGTAGTTGCTATTTCTGGCAAAAATGCAAAAATGAACAAAAAGTTTAATAAACTTGTCAAATCAACCAAAAGTGAAGATAGAATTAAGATTTTCGAATTTACAGATAAAATTCCAGAAATTATGAATATATCTAGCGCTGTTATTACAAAAGCTGGAGGATTAACGATAACTGAATCACTTGTATCTGGCCTTCCTATAGCAATTATTAATCCTATCCCTGGTCAAGAAGTAGAAAATACTCAATACTTGGTTGATAACGGTGTAGCTGTTTGGATAAAAAAAGATATGAGTGTAGCTAGAGCATTTAAGAATCTTTACAAAAATCAAGACGTAATAAAAAGCATGGCAATTAAATCTAAAAAAATGGCAAAACCAAATGCAACAGAAGATATGTGTAAAATAATGATTGAACAATTATTATAATAAAAAAGAAGTTTCTACATTATGTAGAAACTTCTTTTCTTAATTTTATTTTTTTTCTTGTTCTTCTTTTTTCTTAATGATTACTTGAACAATATTTGCTAATAATACTAATCCAATTATTCCACCTGCTACTACTGGTAGTGTATCTCCTGTTTTTGGTGTTGAAACTTTTGAAGTCGTTGTATTATTTGCAGTGTTGTTTGATACATTCTTTGTTGTATTCTTATTTGTTGTTACATTTGATACTGTTGTATTTGACGTTTTGCTTCCACTATTTGTTGTTTCACTTGTCACACTATTTGTATAGTAATAGTTGTTTATTACTGTTGTTTCATTTATTACTGTTGGATCTTTTATCTTTTCATAATAATACCTTACCTCTTTTGTATTTGATGTCATTTCTCCTTCTGATTTACCATACATTCTCAAATACTCATATCCTGGTATTTCTTTTTGCTCTGTTTCATAAGGGTCTTTTTCATGTCCTTCAATAATAATTTCTTCGTCTAATTCTCTTTCGCTTACATCTTCTAAGTATTTTACTATTACTTTTGCAGGTTTTTTATAGTAGTAATTTACTTCTATTTCTTCTCTAGTCATTTTTCCTTCTGGTTTCTCAGGTAATTTATTTTCCATTAAATCATATCTGCTATAATTGTTTGGGTCTATTTTGTATTCTTTACCTTCATAACCTTCATGTATGATTTCTTCTTCGATTAACTCTCCTGATATTTCATCTATGTGTCTTTCTATTACTCTTGTCTTTTTTGCATAATAGTAAATTACTTCTTTTTCTTCTTCTGGTAACTCTCCTTCTGTTTTTCCCTCTATTTCTATTAGCTTATATCCTTCTAATTCTTTTGCTTCTGATGTGTATTCATCTCCAGCCTTTCCTTCAAAGATCACTTTTTCATTAAGTTCTTCTTCTGTGTGTTTGTCAATATATTTTACTGTTACTTTTCCCGGAATATTTATTACTGTTTCTTGTGAATCTTCTACAATATCTTTTAGTTCTACATTATTTATTACTACTTCTGCTGTTACATTATTTGTCATTCTTTCTTGTTTTACATCCATGTTTTTGTATACTATTGTTATTTCTTTTGTAATATCTAATCTATAAATTCTGTCTTGCTCTTCTGCAGATTCATTTTCTACTAATTGATATTGTACATCTTCTTCCCATATAATTGTTTGGGTTTCTTCATCATATATTCCTTCTGCTATATCTGATTTTTCTAAATCAATCTGATACGGAAGTTTATCTACAATCTTCATCTTTCCTTCTGATTCATAATTTACTACTTCTGATTCAAAATGTATTTCATAATTTACTTCATCATTTGAATGTATTACTTCTTCTGTTCCTATCTTTTCTACTTTTGAATATATACTTAATCCATTTGTTACTTGGAATAATATAATTGTTTTATTGTCTTCTAATCTTTCTGTCTCTTTTATATTATTGTTTAAATATAATTCTAAGTCATCTTCATTTGTCTCTTTTTCTTCTATTGTATAAATTATCTTTTCGCTATTTTCATCATATTTTGGTAAATTATCTTTTTCGTATTCCCAGTTATTTTCATCTGACAATATTGTTTCTTCTAGTATTTCATCATTTGCTTTTAATACTATTGTAATGTTATCTGGTCTATGCTCATATGTATCATCTTGATCGTTCCATATCTTCTTAACTTGTACTTTTACAACATATTCCTGTTTTACTATTTCTGCATCTTCTGTTTCTTTTTCTACTAATACTTTATTTGGTCCTTCTGTCTCTGATATCTCTGGATGTGTTTCTGGATAATATGTTTCTACTTTTGCTTTTACATTATTTACTATATCTTGACTTAAATCTTGACCTTTATAAACAATTTGTATTGTTTTTATTGTCTCATTTTCATATTTTCCAAAATCAAATGTATTAATATCTTCTATTTCTTTTGTCCATGTGATTGTATGTGTTTCTTCATCATATATTCCTTCTGCCAAGTCTGATTTTTCCAAATCGATATCTGCTGGTAATGTATCAACTAAACGAATTGTTGCTTTTCCATAGTAATTATCTATTGAATATGTATATTGTATGTTATATGTTACTGCATTATCTTTATCTAATAATAACGGATATTCTTTGACATCATCTTCTTCACTTTCTAAATATTCTTTAGTTGTAGTTGCTATAGCATTTTTTTCAACCGAAACATCCACTTCAGGAGCTGTTCTATAATAATAAATTACTTCTCTTGCTTCTTCACCAATCTCTCCTGATGTTTCTCCTACTGTATTTACAAATTCATACATTGGATTTCTGTTTTCATTTGGTTTTGTTGCATATATACTTCCAACTGCTCCTTGTTTTATTTCGTCTTCTACAACATTTCCATCTATGCTTGGAACCTTACTTTCTGTATCTTCTATATAATGATGTACTGTTACTATTCCTTGTTCTCTTTGGAACTCTACTAGAACATCTTTATTTTCTCTCATGTCAATGAAATTACTCAATGTTACTGTACTATCATCATTTGGTGTAAATTCTATAGGTATGCCATTTACCGTTATTGTTTTTACTACATATCCATAATCTGGTACTGCTTTTATTTCTTTAATAGAATTCTCTCCATAATCCACAGTTTCATATATTTCATCTTCTTCACCTGTAATTGTTCCACCACCTACAATTATTTCTTGTCCTAATTCTTCTGTCTCCTCATGCTCTTTTACGCCTGTTGTTATTTGAAATTGCTTAATTCTATAATAATAAGTTACTTCTGTTTCTGGGGCTTCATAAATACCTTCACTGTTTTCTGGAATTCCAACTAACTCATATTTTTCGTTTAATTCATCTTCTGTAAGTGCATTCGTTTCGTATTGATTTCCCTCATCTCCTCTACTTGTTACATCTTCTGCATCATTTCCATCAGATAGAGGAACTGACATTAAAGTTCCCTCTATATAATGATGTACAATAAGAGGAATTTTCTTTTCTACATAATAATATATAACTTCTATATCATCACTACTATACTGTCCACTTGCATTAATTGGTAAGATGTAATTATCTTGTTCATCTTTTTCTAATGTATATTTTTCTAGATCAAGTTTAGGCATTGTTGTATAATTTTCTCCAACTTTTCCTAATTTTTCTTCATCTTCAGCAAGTTTTTCTTCTGTACCTTTAATATAATGATGAACTATTACGCTAGCTTTCTTTGAATTTTCAATTGTAAATTCGTGTTGTGCTCCATCATAACTTCTAAATTCTATTTCAACTGGTTCTTCTAATATCAAATATTCATCTGGTACATTTGTTTCTGTAACTAAATACTTACCAAATGGAATTTGGGTAATTCCTTTACCATCTCTATTAGTTGTAACTTGTGTATGATACAATTCAGAGTCATTTAACGTAATATTTACACTATTTATTGAAAACTTGTCATCCCCTGAATTTGTATCTGCATTTTTATAATATCCTAAATGTAAATAATATATTTTTCCACCTTGAAGCACTGTTGTATAATCTCTTGCTTGTTGTTCTCCAGATAAATATATAAATCTTCCCACAGTATTATTATATTCTGGTATTGTTGTGTTTTCTGTTACTGTTGCATATCCGGAGTCATATTCTGATTGACTTGATATTTCAGCATTTACTGTCAAATTATATTTACCTACATAATTTGTTAAATTAATTGGTATATATGAATTTGAAACTGTACTATTTTTTCCTTGATTACTTGAAACATATTTTTCATCATTTATTATGAAATTATATTGAACAGAATTTACATTATATAGTTTTACGCTATTAATTATTATTTGATCACTGCCAGTATCTCCACTACCATCTTTTCTATATCCTAAATGAATATAATACATTTTCCCACCATTAAGTATTGTAGAATAGTTCTTTGCAGATTGTGTTCCACAAATGTATATAAATCTTCCTGCTGTCGTAGTATATGCTGGAGCTGATGTACTTTCAGTAATAGTTGCATAACCATAATCATAACTATTTTCACTTGATACTTGCGCATTAATAACAACTCCATATCTTCCTGTTAAATCAGTTAAATCAATTGGTATATATGAATTAGCGGTTGTGCTTGGTTTCCCTGCTGTTCCACCATTTGCAATTTGGTATGTTTTACTATTTGTAGGGTAATATTTTCCGTTTTGTTCAACAAAATAATATGTACCATTATTTGTTAAACTTCCTAATCTTCCTGTTACCTCTTCATCTGTAATAGTATCATAAAGTTGTCCATTATCTGTTAAATTTCCTATTATATCATCATTTAACGGAACTGTTCTTTCTTCTATTTGGTCTAATGTAAATGTTACATTTGGAATACTTTCGTTAGTTATACTGTCTACCTTATTAATTGTTATCTTATTATCTTTCAAACTATATGTAACAACAACATGTTTATCTTCAGTTACATTTTCAAATTGTGGCATTGTAAAGCTTCCATCCGAATCCTTCTCAAATTGGTATTCTTCACCGTTTACATTTATACTAATGATTTCATAATTTTCATTAGGAATCATTTTAATTTCCTTAGTTGATGTACCACCATATTCTACTGTCTCATAAGGTCTCATATCTTCTCCTGTGATATTACCACCTTTTATTCCATCTATTTCTTCTACATCTGTTGTAATATTAAACACCTTAAGTGTATTATTTATAGTTAATTCAGACTGTTCTTTTACACTTGTTTCACTATTTAAAATAATTTGCATGTAGTCATAATTACCATTATTATTAATTGTATCAAGATCTGTATTTATTGAGGTACTATTAAAATATCCACCTCCCACTATCTTGCCATTATTTAATTTTGTTATTGATGAAATATAATCATTTCCTGTTCCTCCAATACTTTTTGCCCATATGCATGTTCCAATATTATCAATTTTGACAATTAAACCATCTTGATTTCCTTCTGAACTTAGCAAATTATTTGTTATTTCATCGACAGAAAGTTTTCCAGAATAATAACCTCCTAATATATATTCATTCTTTGAAGACACTTCTATTGATCTTATTCCATCATCTCCTGTGCTTCCTATTCCATAAGCCCATTTTATATTATTATTATCATCATATTTTATTATGCATCCATCTGAGTTTCCACTATTAATAAGTTTTTTATTATTTTGAAGAATAACATCGCCGCTATAACTTCCTCCGGCTACAAATCCTCCATCTGGTGTTTTCTTTATAGAATATATATATTCGTTATTTGTTCCGCCTACATTAGTTGCCCACTTAACAGATCCATTCATTCCACCTTTAATTATTATTCCGTCACTATTTCCATTTGTATTTATCGTTATATTTTCAAGTTCTATACCACTATTTGAGTATCCACCAGCCACAAAATCACTATCATTTGTGATATCTATTGTAGAAATATAATCATTTCCTGTTCCACCTATATTTAATGCCCATTCTTCATTTCCGTTTGAAGTATATTTAATAAGTATTCCATCAGTATTATTGTTATTATTGGTTAATACTGAATTTCTTAGATTAATTACATTGCTTTGAAAATTTCCACCAACTAAGTAACCACTATCAGGGCATTCTACAATTGCATTTATTTCATCATTTTCTGTTCCTCCTATATTATATGCCCATTCTATTTTAGCCTCAGAATTTAACTTAACTATCATTCCATCTGTATTGCCATGATTATTAATTATTACACTATTTCCAAAATCAATTTCATTACTATTAAAGTTTCCTACAATAGCATATCCACCATCACTTGTTTCTATTGCTGAAACAATTTGATCGTCTCCTATTCCTCCTATTGTTTTGCTCCATACAATATTGTTATTTTCATCATATTTTATTAATAAACCATCTTTGCTTCCAGAATTATTAATAATATTATTTTCGTCTAGTATAATTGTTGGTGATTCAAAATAGCCTGCTTCTATATATCCACCATCTTGTGTTGAATTTACAGATAATATTTTATCTTCATTTAAACCACCCATAGCAGTATTAGAATTTATTATTGCTTTTTCGCTCTCTTTAGATATTATTTTCATTATTACAGCATCTGTACCATTAAAACTACTTAACACTATGTTTCCAACTGCAACAACTTCTTCATCAATTGATTCCAAGCAACTATTAATTACATCTGATCCAGCTTTTCCAACTGATTGAGCCCATTGTACATCTCCTTCTGGAGTACACATTATTAACATTCCATCAGCACTACCTCTACTATTTAGTTCTTTATCACTATCAATTTGAGCTTTTCCATTAAATGATCCTCCAAGTATGTAGTTTCCATCTACTGTTTCTGCTATAGTTTTTATTGTGTCTGCGTCTATTCCTCCAAAGCTCTTTGCCCATTGAATCTCTCCATCAGAATTATACTTTATTAACGCTCCATCATTTCCCCCTCTACTTGTTAACACAATATCATTATCTAATGTAATCGTTCCTTGGAATGTGCAAGCAACTAAATAATCTCCTGTAGAAGTTTCTGTTACATAAGTAATTGAATCAGTTCCTGTTCCTCCAATGCTTTTGGCCCATAGTGCTTTACCTGTACTATCATATTTGAATAACATACCATCATTCACTAATCCTGTACTATGATTTGCAATTGTAACATTATTTCCAAAATTTATTGTATGGCTTTGAAAATATCCGCCAGCTAAATAGCCCCCATCAGATGTCTGAATTCCTGTATAAAGTCCATCATTTATATGAGCACCACCCATAGATTTAGCAAATCTTGCTTCTCCGTTTTCATCATATTTTATTATAAATCCTTGAGACCATGCATCTCCACTAACAGTAAGTCCGTTTCCTAAACTTACAGAACTACTTTGTGTTTCACCTACTATTACAAATCCTCCATCTTCTGCAAGTCTGATAGAAGTTATATATTCATAATAAACAGCTCTTAATTGTCTATACCACTCAATATGCCCATTACTATTAAACTTAATTATCATTCCATCATTGTACGTTGTCGAAGAGTTTCCTCCATTAAGTTTTATATCATCTCCTAAATCTATAACTGTGCTATAAAAATCACCTGCAACAATCCAACCGCCATCGTCTGTTGCAACAACGCCAGTAAATCTATCTATTTTATTGATATTACCAACAGTAACTCTTCTCCACTCTTCTTCACCGTTTTTGTTAAACTTAACAACTAAAGCATCATAACCTGTATATCCAGCTGCTACAAATCCTCCATCCGTTGTTTCTGCTACACTATTGAAAACATCTGTTGAACTTGTTGAAAAAGAGTTTTTCCACTCTAATCCAAAAGTGTTCTCAACATCAACAGATTGACCTATTCCAAAATATTCTGTATTTTTTGAAATATCATATTTGGCTGGAGCTTCTAGCTCTACTACTTTATAAAGTCCTTCTGGTAAATCTTCTGTTATTTCTCCATCATCATTTGTTACAACAGTATAGTATTCTATACCATCTATTACTTCTCTATTTCCTATTATCTCGCCTTTGCTATTTCTAGCTGGTTTTTCTCCATCTGTTATATCAAAAATTGCAAATTTTACATTAGGTAACAATTCACTTGTTTCATTATCTCTCTTCTCTAATCTAAATGATAAACTATCTTTGATAGTCAAGTTTACTGTTGATCCATTTATTGTATAGTCATCTGTCTGTTCTGATATGAAAAATAATTCTCCACCTCTGTTTGTTACATTAAAAGTAATATCTCCTGTTTTTGCATATCCTTCTGGTGCATATACCTCTTTTAAAACATATGTCTGATCTATATTTTTCTCTTCAACATACTGATACAAATTACGTATTGTAAAATGTCCTGTTTCATCTGTTATATATTCGCCTTGTTCTTTACCGTCTTTGTATATTTTAAATTTAGCTCCTACAACTGGAACTTCTGGTATTCCTTCTTCTCCTGTACCTTTTTTTATTTTATTAATGTTTAAATCAAAAGTTGGTATTTTCTCATCTTCTAAATCAATATTAACTACTGGTATTTTGTCTTCTTCAATTACTGTTTTAGATTTTGTTGTTCCTTCTATAATTTCTATTCCATATGTTCCGTTGTTATTAATCAACTTAAATTTAATTAGGTTAGCTATATAATATCCGTTTGCCTTTACCTCTTCTAAAGTATATTCTTCTCCAACTCTTAATCCTGCTACATTTATTTCTCCATCATTATTGGTAATTGCTCTCTTTCCATTTGTAGGTAATCCATATCCTGAAATACTATAACGAACTTTTGATATTTTTGTATCACTTCCTTGTTCGAACTTAGTAATCTTTAGGCTATACTTTACCTCATCTTCGACATTTACTATTACTTTGTAGTCTTCGCCAACATTTTTTATAATTTCTATAGGATCCCTTGTAATTCCACTAACTTTTTCAACTGAAAGAAAGCCATTTTCTCTGTTAATATGTCCAACTATTCTTATTACATCATCATTTAACTCATAGTCTGTTGGTGTTTTGATTTCTTTTATTTCATATACTCTCTCAGCATATAAATTTGCCATCTCAATTAAACCATCTGCATTTGTTGTTGCAGTTTGACTATCTTCAATTTCTCCATTATCATATAATTTACTAATTCTATATGTTGCACCCTTTATTAATTTGTCCGTATTTTTTTGATATTTTGTAAGTAATAGATTATATTTATCAGCTATTCTAACACCAACTTTATTAGGTTCTGTCTGTGTTTTGTATTTTCCATCTGTTGTATCTAAACAGAAATATATTCCATGATGACTATAAGCTACTTTATTGTATTCTATGCCATTTGGCACTTTAACAATATAGTAAAAATTATATTCTTTTCCAGAATCCATAATTACATTTTCAAAATCAATGGCCCACGTCTTTATTTTTGACCAATCTTCCACATCTTCTCTTAATAACCAACCGTTCGAATCATCTGTTATATCTTTATTTACATTTTCATTCTCTGAGTAATAAACTGTCACTTTATCTTTTAATTCATCAGGCAATATAATTCCACTGTTTAGCATAGTTGTTGAAAATTCAGAATTTAAATTACCTTGTGTTATTACATAAGTATTTCCTTCAAATGGTATTTTACCTAAAACCAATACATCACTTATAGTTCTTGCATAATTATTTCTAATTTGTATTCCAATTTTTACATTTAATTCTTCTCTATCATCTTCACCATAAATTGGTTTTAAATCTGCAACTTTTGGTGAAACAACAACATTTCCACCTTCATCAAACTCACTTATTGTTTGATTTGTTAGTAAACTATTTGGGGCAATCATGCTTAAACTTTTGCTTGTAACATTTACTTTTTCGGTTACATTATCATTATTATTTAAATCATAAGTATCAGCGCCTGAATAATAATAGTTTTCTCCTTCTTCATTTATAGCATATAAAGTTACTGCCTTAGTTTTACTTGGAATACGCGGATCAATTGTAACATCAGAATTAATCACAATTGTATATGTAGCTGGATTTATATTACTTGTTCTAATCAATATAAATTTTCCATCACTATTTTCAATTAGTTCGTAACTATCTATATTTACAGAATTATTACTTATTGACACACTGTTAATATTAGTGTCTAAAATCTCATCTGGTAATTTTATTAAAAAGCTACCGTTAACCCACTCAATTTGATTATTATTTATATTTGCAACTGTCTCAATAGTTATTCTCATTCCTTCTTCTGTTCTTTGAGTAGATAAAATATTATTGCTTAAATAAATATTTGCGATTGAATATGGTGCTTCATAAAATGCTTGATTTGTTTTATATCCTAGATAAATATCTCCCATATATGCAACTAAATTTGATTTAATATATTGCAAATTATCAAATTCATCTTTTGTATATTTCTCTGTAATTATTTCATCATCTAATTCTTTTATATGATATATATATACAGATGATTTTGCATTTGCATTGCTTGTAACAACTTTAATATGTTTAACAGGATTTTCATATCTATATGGATTGCTTTGAGTATATTTGTTCCAATCTGAACTCGTAAATGTATGAAGCAATATATCAGTACTTTCATCATATACTCTAATTTCACCATTTTTTCCAAGTAGATTATCTACATTACTAAAGTAAATACCAATATTTTGAGTTACATCTTCCATGCTATCTTGTGATGAATTTCTTTTTATAAAAGAATCTACATTTTGACTTTCACCATTTTTATTTTCTTTTAGTGTTAGACCATCATTGCCTTCTGTACCTGTATATGCATACCAGACAACTTCATATGTATCATTTTTTTCTTCGCTACTAACTCCATTATATAATCTTAACGGCTTTCTTTTTGAAATCATATAGTGCCAACTTGGTTGTCCAACATATTTTCCAACAGTAACTCTAAATGTTGCCGCCTCCTCTTGCTCTAAATCATAATTAGCAACTATTGTAGCTTGTGCAATATTTGATTTATGTGGATTTTCAAATTCAGTATTAGTATTATTATATCCCTCGTAATAAGTTGAAACAGGTATTCTAATACTTACTGTCTCTCTTCCAATTGATAAATATGCTTCTAGTGGATAAACAACTTGAATTGTATTACTATTGCTTGTAGCAATTTTAGATACTATTGTTCCATTTTCATTTATCACTGCATTTCTTACAATTGAAAATTTTCTTGTTTCTTCATCATATTGGAATTTTCCATTTCCGCCTACACATTTTACTTCTATTGGATCATATCCATTTAATTGTGGTACGACTCCCTCTACATAATTTGCACTTAAATTTAATTGATTTTTTGTTTCTGCTGTATAAACAACAAAATCTAAAACAAGCTTTTCGTTTTCTAAATCAATTCTATTAGATATGTCATAATAATTTTGAGGTTCATTATAATATCTATTTGTATATATTTTAGCTACAGTTACTCCATACCAATCTATTGTTAGTTGAATCTCTTTTCTAATTTTTGTTTCTGTGATTCCGTCTGGTGCTACATATGTGCCTGTTAAAATAATCTTATTATCATCTCTTGAATAATTATTTACATTATTGCCTATAGCACTTTTTATAGTAGAATTATAAGAGTAATCACCTGATCTAACTATTGCTGTTAAAAGCTTTTGAGTTCCACTTTCTAAATTCTCAAATTCTATTGCTTTTATATTTGTTCCAATATAATTTGTTTTTAATTCATTATCTTTTGGGAGAGCCGTTTGCAAATAAAAATTTTTACCATCAATTGATATCTTACCATCCTTTAGCTGTCCTGCTGTTTGAACATTAATTTCCATGTAAAGAGTATCTTCTTTTCCCACTTCTTTACATGTTCCTTTCATTCTTTCTGCATATCCATCATTATCAACATCACGTAAAAAGAATGCACTAAACTTAACATTATCAACTAAATTTCCATTTGTATCCTCTACTTCTTCATCTCCATCAATAAACTGCTCATAAGTTCTTGATCGTAGTAATTCAATATCTGCTGATAGTATCTTGGTTTCTCTTTTTTCCTTTCTTGCAAAAATTAAAGCTAAACTTGCGACTATTAAAATAAAAATGCAAATTAAGCTAATAAAAAAAACTTTTTTCTTTTCAAATGTTATCCTTTTCATAATTTTCAACCTCTCCAAAAGATTCTTTATTACTTATAATATAGTATTATATTAAGTAGAAAACCATAACATTTTCTTTACTTTTATAGACCGTTTTCTTAGTTTTGCTAGGGGTTTTAAGTTTTTTTAAATTATGTTTTTTCGATTACTTTTTTATGAAATTTAAGCTTATAATTCCTTTATTTTTCAATATTTTCACTAGATACAAAATTACAATTACTTTATTCCGTAATTTTCTAAAAAATATTATAAAATTATTACATTTCGTAAAAAACGAAAATGATTCTATAAAATGGCTTTATACGTAGCCTTTTATAGAATCATCTTTATAGTTATTTTTTAAAAACCTAATTAGTTTTTCTTTTTACTACTTTACTTACAATTACTGTCATGTCATCTTGTGCGACTCCAAAATTATTGTCTAATGCTTCTGCTAAAATCAAATCTGCTATTTTTTGTACACTATTTGTATTAATCTTCTTTATAAAATCTTCCATCCAAACACCATAATCACCTTTTGAATCTAGCACTCCATCACTGCACATTATAATTATTTCACCATCTTCTATATCTTCTGTTTGTGATTGTACTTCTGCAGTGCTATCTGCTCCTAATGGCATTGTTTCAGATTGAATTTTTCTAATTTCTTTTTTATTTTTTATAAATGTAGCACATGCTCCACTTTTTAATATTTCTATTTTTCCAATAAACAAGTCTAAGATTGTTGCATCTAACGTAGAAAATCTTTCATTTTCTTCAAACATATTAAGTCTTGAATTAATTAAATTTACAGATTCTTCTTTGTTAAAACCTGCAGATAATAATTGCTTTATTAATCTAAGAGTTATTTTGCTGTATTCTCTTGCCTTTTCACCTGTTCCCATTCCATCTGCAATTGATAATAAATATTTTCCATCTGCGAGTTTTATTTGTAAACTACAGTCTCCCGAAACTGGTGAGCCTTCTTTGGTTATTTTACTACTTCCTACTTGTAAAACAAATTTATCTTCACTTGAATAAATTTGAGAATACTCCTTTTTCTCCTCATCCATTCTTTCTCTCTGGAATGTTATTTTTGTTCCAATACTTTTTGAAAGAACTTCTGCAATTCCATTCATTATGTCTTTTTCTCTCACTCTTTTGTCTGTATAGTTTAATTTTAATTCTATTATATATTTCTTATTTTCAATTTGTTTTACACTGCAGTTTGTAGTTTTTATATTTTTTGCTTTTAATAAATATTCTATTTCTTGCTCTTTTTTTGAGTATTTACTTTCAGTTTTTGTTTCTATATCATCAGCACATTTATCAATTACTTTAGTAACACTCTTTATTCCTTCATTAAATGCCTCTATATTCTTTTTTCTTTCTTGAACCTTCACATTATTCATCTGAATAACTTTTAATGTCCTATTTGCAATTTTCACGATTTCCTGAAGGTCATTTTTAATTACTTCATCTTGTATAAAAATATAATTATTATGATTTTTTAGAATTTCAATTAAATCATTATCTAATAAAATATCATTTCTAACTAAAACCGCACATATATCTCTGGCTATTCCGTTTTCTTTATCAGAAATTTCTTCATAAAACATATTTTGATTTATTTCTTCTAAACTATCCAAAAAGTCTTGTTCTAAATTTGTTTTTGTAAGCACTTTAGCATCTTGCTTATCCATAAAATTATTAAACATTTTTGAGATAGTTCTTAGTCTTTCAGAAACAGTTTCTTCTTTTCCCTCTGTTAGCCTATTTTCTCCTGCATTATCTATATATCTTTCTTTAGCAAATACTTCTTCTATATTAATTTTAAACTTTCTAGGTACAAATAATAATCCTATTGAGGCAATAAATATTTCTCTAAAATAGACTATCATTGTTGAAGCTCCTCTTACCCAATATGTAAGAATTGCATTTCCTAATATAAACCCTAGAATAACTCCTATTTTTCCAAACTTATTTAATGCTCCTGATAATACACCAGATATTGCGAACATTAATACTTGTATTAAGCTTGTACCATCAATAAAACATGTTGCAAGTCCTATTGAAACGCCACTAACAGCTCCGATTAGAACTCCTTTTTGCCATCCTAATATCATAATTAGTAATATAATAATTATATTGCTAATTTTCATTGAGAAAATTGTTATTCCATTTAGTGCTAAACTTGCAAATGCTATGATTAATGCACTTGCTATTAATTCTTCTACAGTAAACACTTCTTTGATTCTAAAATCTTTAATTGATGCAAGTCCATTTACAAATATCTTGTAGAAAACATAAGTAAGTGCTGCAGAAATTAAACTCATAAATATATCATATAGCAAAAATACTCCTATAAAGTTTTTAACTAATGACACTAAAAAACAAGCGGCAAAAAGTTTCCCACCTGATTTAATTTCTTCATTTCTTTCTTCAATTGCAATTTTTGATTTTATAAAAAGAACAAAAAATAAATAGACAGCCAAATCAATAAGCATTGTTGTAAGGCATTTTGCTCCCCCTCCTACTGCTGTACCAATTATAGCTGAAACGATTACTCCAATTAAAGGAACTGTTTCTCCAACACAAGCTGCAATCATAGCAAGTCCAAAAGGCATAATTTGACCTTTAATTGATAATGTAGACACTAAAAAAGTCAAAATATAGATAACTATATTTTGAATTCTAAATATTTCTTTTAATCTATATAAAGCTTTATTATCTTCATTTTCTTGCTCATATTCAATATCTGAAATATTTTGAAACATCCTTAACCACCCTCTTAAAACTCTTAATACTACTATTTAATCATATTTAAAATATAAAAAAATGTCGTTTTAGATTCTTTTGTATTAAAAGTTATTTACAAAATGTGATAATTTAAAACTATTTTATTACATTTATTCCAAAAACACAAGTATATAAAAGCAAAAAAATGAGATTTTAGAATAATCTAAAATCTCATTTTGTTATTATAGGAAATTATTATAAAAGTTTCTTTTTAATTACTACAATTCCTACTACAATTACTGATAATGCTATTACTGCCATTATTAATACTTCTGTAGTAAGTACTGTTCTTGCTTCAATACCTGTTGGTGGTGTAAATGTTACCAATTCTGTAGCACTTGAGTCTCTTTCTAGAGAAGCTCCTGCAAATTCACCTTTTTCAAATTTGTTATTAATCATTGCACCTTTTGGATTTGCATTACCTGGAACTGATGCAACATCTCTTCTACCAACTGTATTTTCTAATTTAATAATTTCTGCAATATTATCAAATGTTAAGCTATCAACATCATCTTGTGCAGCTATTGTCTTAGTGATAGTTAATTCAATTTGTGACTTGTATCCTTCCTCATCAACTTCGTATGGAACTAATTTTCTTTCAAATGCTGAATTTGGTCCTTCTACAAAGTCTGCATTGCTATCGTCACTAATGATGATATTATTTCTGTTTTCAGTAATGTAATCTACTCCATCTTTGTCAACAATTCTATATTCTGGCATTACACTGCTTGAAATTAAATATTTATCTTTATCACCATTACCTAAGATTTCTGTAACTGTTGTATTTCTCCAGTTATGATTGTCAGCTGTATTTTCACTTTGAGCAAATACTGCATCATTATCAACATAATCAATTAATTGACGAACTCTTGTTGTTACAATTTCATCTTTAGAATTATCTCCTGTATAGTAAGCTGAGCCTAAATACATACCCATTCTTGGATTATCTGTAGTGTACTCAACTTTAGCTTTTTCATTAGCTAAGTATAATATCTTATCTTTAACTAATGCATCTGCACTTGGTAAGTTAGAATCTGCAATTTCAGCTAAAGTCCTACTTGTATAATCAGCTTCACCAATATTTAATGCTGTTAATAAGTAGTTGATCTTAATTGTTGCACCTTGCATTATTATATCGTCTACATTGATAAATCTAAAGTTTTGTGTATAAACATTTCCTCTATTTGATAATTTTACTTCTGATTTATTTATAGCTTGTAAGATGTCTGTATTAATTGATGTGTCTTTTAATTCTACTTTAGCAACAATGAATCCGCCATCTATTTCTGCAATTACTGTTCTATCTTCTGGAACATTGTTTTCTCTTAGAATTTCATAACTAATATCATAATCTGCTCTAAATATTGTCTTGTTATCACTAGATGTTAACACGATAGATTTAATTTGTTTATCTAATACAATCTCATTTTCAGGTCTTTGTGTTAATGCAAAGTCAATGTTATATGCTTTATAATCTGTAACTTCTGCTTGTGTAGATACTGCAGTTGTTCCTGTAGTTTGTGTTGATACTGTTCTTTGTAGACCTGCATAATGAACTTCATCAAGCTCTGTTAAGTCTAGAATTGCTGTATCAGCATACATACTATAATCTTCATATAATTTATTATGATTTGCATCTTTATCGTTAGCTGTTGCTAAAATCTCACCAACTGTATTCATAATTGTTTCTGATTTAGAAATCAAATCTAATCTTCTAGATTCTGAATCTCTTGCATCAGATACTCTTGCAACTGCTAAACCACTATTATCTAAATCATGATATTTATTTGTTAGATTTCCATTTGCATCTACTACTCTATAACCTTCTTGGTAAACAGCTGATTTATAATCTTGGCCATTATAAACTGCTGGTACTTTACCAATGTTATATCCTTTGTAGTTAGCTGTTAATATCTCTTCTTTACCAGAATAATTTGTTCCATCATCTTTTAATGCTGTTGCATCTCCAGTGATTTCAAATGTATCTGCTAAATCAAGTTTGTTATTACCATATAAGAATCTTACAGCATATTTTCCAATAGGAATTCCTACAAATGAGTAACTACCTATGCTATCTCCAACTCTATCTGTTTCAGTAATACTATCAAATCCTGTTAATTCTTCAATTGTTCTACCACCTAGTATACTTAATGGTCTATTTGTTGGCCATACGAAGTCATAATCTGTGCCATCAACATTGATCTTTTCTACAAGTTCTACTGTTAATCCACCGATCTTAGCTTCATTATTGTCTAGTACACCTTTTCCATCTTTATCTTCCCAAACATTACCAGTGATACTTCTTGTATCTCTTTCTAATGTTAATTTTAGGATTGGTGCTGAATCTGTATCATCTTCATACCAGTCTTTTGTATTAAACTCTTTCATGTTAATATTATCTGGTGCTGAATCTAAATCTACTTTACCAGCAAGTTTTCCATCATAATATGTTGAATAACTTCCAATTTCAACAATATTTGCTTTATCTCCTAATTCTACTGAGTCAAATACACCATTGAATTGTCCTTTTTCAACTTGGAATGTTACAAATACGTTAATACTTTCACCTGGTTTTAATTCTAGATTTCCAAGGTCTGTAGTCATTTTATTATATGTTATGCCATCAGAACTTTCGATTTCTCTTCTAACTACTTTCCAATCAACCTTTGTATCATTATAATATGATCCGCCTGCAACTTTTACACTGTTTCTATTTCCGGCATCATCAATAATAGTCCTGTAAATGTCTTCTTCAATTGGCTCTCCAAATGTACTATCAAAGTAATCACTTACTGTTCCTATTGTTGTTGTATATAATGGGGATTCATTGTAAAGTGTAAATCTATATGTTAAGAATACTTCAAGTTCTGTTTGTCTTAATTCTTCTATATCTTTATATAAATCTTTTATCTTATTATATAATCTATTTGTTTGATATAATTCAGCTCTATAGAAGTAATCTGTACTATATAAACCTAATTGATATTCTATCTTGTTAGAATCACTATATAGTTGTCTACTATAACTATCAGCTCCAATATCTTCTAACTTGTTAAACTTGAATTCTTTTAATTTACTATTTACAACAACTTTAGCATTGTATAAGTCTTTAGTTGCACTTAAATCAGCTTCTCCTCTTCTTACTAATCCTAAGTTAATGTGTAAACAATAATTATATGTTGCTGAATAGTAATACCATTGTTCTAATCCTAATTCAGTAATTCTACTATCAAAATCAGTTAAATGCATCATTTTATCAAACGGATATGACAATCCTGCAATTGCTGTACCAGCTTTTGCTTTATAAACGTTATATAGATTTCCATTTTCATCTTTTGTTTGTAATTCAGATACTCTTCTCTTTGATCCATTTATTGAACCAACATCTGTTGATTTATAATAGATTTCTCTTGGTGTCCCTTCTTTTGATGTTGCAGTACCTGTAGTTTTTCCATAACCATCTATAGCACTTTGTCCAGAAATCTTTGCCATTCTTGCATTAACATCTTCTCTATCAATGTCTAGTGCCATAGAATCGTTAGCAAACTTATCTCTTCCAGATGTAGTTGCATTAATATATGCACTAGCATCTCCATCAGATGTTGCTAAGAATTTTGTTGGTTCATATGTTTGACCATCATAAACAAACACTACATTATGTTTTTCAAAGTTTTCTGTCAATTTGATTCTTGGCGCATCCCAATGTCCATCTTCAGATGTAATAATTGGTTGTCTTATTTCGCCATTATCAAAATCATTATATATTGTAGCTAATTTATTATCAGCAGTATAGATATATACTTCTACTCCACCAATACCAACTTCTCCTTGTTCAGGATTAAATTTACCATTTGGTACAGAGTTTTCTGTATTCTTTTCTGATGGGTCAAATGGAACATCTTCCCATACATCACCAGCAAGTTCAATTGTTATATCTATATGAGGTAAAATATCAAATTTATTCGTAACAACAATTTCTAGTTCTTCCTCTTCTACACTTGTAATTGAACTATTATTATTTGAAATACCTACTAAATACCAGCCTTTTGGAAGACTTGTTTCTCTTACTTCTACTGTTGGTTTATTATCTCCTCTCCATTTAATTAATGGCGAAGTATATGTTGCACTTCCTTTTTCCAAATCTACTGTTAATGTAATTGGTATTACTTTTTCTGAATCTTTTACAGATTCTCCATTTAATTCAAAATCACCTTTAATTCTTGCTTCTAGTTTAAATGTTGCTGTTTTGAATGGTAATATTTTAACATCAGCAATAATTGCTTTTGTTACTTTAAATCTACCTTCATGTTCAATAAATTTATTTGTTGCTACAACATTTACTGTAGCTCCATCAGAAAGGAATGTACCTTGAGCTGTGTTTCCACTAACAGTTCCATTATTTGTCTTAATTGACACCAATTCGCAATCTTCTGGTAATTCAATTTCTTTTACTGAATATCTTGGAGCTTCTTCAGTAACATACCATTCCATTGTCTTTTGATATGATTGATTTGCTTTTAATATTACATATTGTGGTTCAACGCTATTTAAATCTTCACCTTGTCTTGCAATTCTAAGTTCAAATTTAAATGGGTCTTTTGGACTGCTACCATCTTCTATTGTTTTAGTAATTTGTAAAGTACCTTTTGTTTTATATTCCTCATTAATGAATATTGCAGTTTGTACTTTATTAGTTTCTATTGTGTTACTTGCATTAATTACAGAAATAAGTTTTGCAATCTTTGATTCATGCTCTATAGCTGTATATGTTGGAGCAACCTTTCCATACCATGTAATCTCATCTGATGTCCATGTTTCACCAACTTTAATTTTAATATCTTTAATTGTTAAAGTTGTATTTTTATAGAATTCGCCTTTATAAATGAATGTTCCTTTAATTGTTGCATCAAATAAGAAATATTCATTTTTCATTGTATCTGATAGTTTTTTTATTGCAAATCTTCCTTTATGTTCTTGTACTTTATTAATTATTGTTGCTTTTGTTGTCTCAAATTCTATACTTTGTATATCATTTTCGATAAGATTTCCTTCTTCATTTTCTGCACGAACAAATACAACTTCATCATCTGTTATTTTTTCTTCTACTTTGTAGTGTGGAGATCCATCCTTTTCTTTCCAGAAAATTCTATCTGTTTGTTTTCTCCATACCCACTCATTTCCTTCTAGTTTTACATTATTTACATCTAATGTATAATCTGAATCAACAAATACAGTGTCATTTCCATCAAGTTTTCCATCAATCTTTACATGGAAAGTGAATGATAATTGTTTTACATAGTCATAATCTATATATTCTGACTTCTCTACTCTTTTAATAATTTCAAGAATTCCGCCTCTTTCTCTATTTGAGCTGTTAGTTGCTATTACATGTACATCTTCAGTACTTGATAAAACTCCACTACCTGGCTCTACTGTAAATTCTACATCATCACCTTGTAAGTCTTCATTTATTGCATATCTTGGTGCTGTTGATCCATACCATGTAAATTCTTTTGATTCCCATGTGTTTTCAGTCTCATCAACTTTTATTACAACTCTATCTGCATCATATTGGTCTCCCTCTATAACAACAGGATCTTTTGAACTAAAGAATTGAACTGTTTCGTCTCCTTCTTTTCCTGCAAGAATGCCGTATTTCTTTCCATCATATTCAAATGAACCTGTTACAGTTAGAATAAATTTGAAAGACTGTCCTTTTAAATCATCACCATCAATTGTTTTTGTTATTTTTATTTTTCCTTTATTAGGAATTTCTATTTTGTTAATAACTTTATTTTCAACTGTAAATTCTTTATCTTTATTAGCTACTAATGTTCCTGTTATTTCATTCGTTGTAAATTTATCACCTTCATCATTATAGCCTTCTACAAATTCTGTTCCTACTGGATTATCATACTCAGTGATTCTATATTTCTTGTTATGTCCAACATACCAATAGAAATTACCTGTCTCACCTTCCCAAACATATTTATCTCCATCTAGTTTTGCTTTAAGAATCAAATAAATTGGTTCAGTATATTCATTAGGGTAATCTTTGTCTTCATCTCTATTATAGATATCAATTTTAAACTTAAATACTTTATCTTCTATTTCTTTTGGATCATATAATTCTGCATTTTGAAGAGTTTTAATTACCTTAATTTTTGCATATTCTTTTTTCAATCTGTTAGTAAAGCTAACTGTAATTTCCTGATCTCTTTGTAATTCTCCTTTATAGTTTGAAGAATAATAGAACAATGCTACTCCTGGTGGGTTTTCATCTACATTTTCTGTTACTTCATATTTTGGTGCAGATTTTCCATACCAAATAAACTCACCTGATACCCAAGGATCTTTTTCAGCTCCTACTGTTATTGGTATTTCTAGTGGGTGATCTTCATCATATCTATCATAATTATCACCTATGTGGTAAATGAATTTTCCTGTTACTTTTACAGTAAACTTAAATTCTGTGCCTATTAATTCTGCAACTTCTGGTATATCATGTTGATAAAGCAATTTTTTAACAGAAAGCTTACCAGTATTCTCATACTTATTAATAGCACGAACTAAAATTGTACCTCCATCTCTTAAAGTACCACCTATAGAAGGTCCATATGATACAGTTCCTTCTGTAACATTTTCCATTCTTACAATTTGATATTCGTTTGTATTTCTTTCAGTTACTACAAATGTTGGAGCTTCACTTCCTTCAACCCAATAATATACTACTGAGTCAACTGTTTCTCCAGGTTTTACTTCCAACCATTCATCTGCATGAGATGGATCTCCTGCTTTCATTCCTCCATCAACATGGACTGTAAAACTAAATATCTTATCAGGGTCTGTATCATTTATAACATTTTCATCTCTATCAACTAAGTCTTTTGTAATTCTTAGTTTTCCTGAAAGTATATTAATTGTTCTATTAATTTCACAATAGTTATACCATCTAGCACCATAATGCCCTACTGCTAAAATCTGTGCTTTTGTTGAATCTTCTGGTTCTGCACTAATTTTCTTGAAATGATATTCATAAATTGGATAAGATCCACCAATATCTATAATAGGTTTGTTATTATCATCATATTTGATATTTCCTTCTTCATCTTTTTCATATTCATAGTGCCAGCCTGTCTCAACTTTTTGTAATCCCCAATATTCAACTTTAAAGTTACCTTCATATTTGCTATATGCACCAGCTGCATTCATGTATTTGAAATATACTTTAAAGTCTGTTATTTTCGTTGCGCCTTCAACATATTTCATTCTTACATAGAATGTTTCTTTAGGCTTTGGATATTTTAAATCACTAGGTCTTTCTCTTTCACCATCTAACCAAACTATAGTCCAATCATGATTTTCACCATATTCTAATGGTTCTTCTGATGCATCAGTATATAGTTCCATTTTTGTTATTCCGGCAAAAGTTACATAGTTTCTTCTTTCTGTTTTAAAATGTGATTCATAATAGTCTATTGCAAATGGTCCTACTACAATTGTCTTTCCATCTTCCTCTAATTTTACTGTTACATTGTCATATTCTCCACCTGCCATCCAACTTGGTTTGTACTCGAAATCGAAAGCATTATTTGTATCATATTTTTTACCATCTTCAGCTTCCCATTGAGCATATTTACGTTTTAATTCTCCACCTGAAATATCATATATATAATCTTCAAAAGCTTGTGCTTCTGCTGAAAGTCCTGTATCTACTGGTGAACCTCCGCCGCCTCCGGCTATTGTTGTCCACCATGCTATTTGTATGTTGCTTCCACCTGTTTTTAATCTTACTTTGAAGTAACCTTCATCTTCTATATGAACAACTACATCTTCTGGAACGAAAGTACCTGTACCTGAGCCTCCACCTATTTCATCAACACCACTTTCAATAAAGTCATGTGATACTGGTTCAGACCAAGTATATGTAACACCTGTTTTAGATATAGATTCAACTATTCCTGAATTCAATCCAAATATTCTCTTTACTCTAACCCATTCATATGTTCCATTTGGTCCTGATGTTCCTTCTCCAAGAGCATCTCCTGTTCCTGTTGCAGTTACCCATTTTTTTCTACCAAAGAAGAACTCTGATTCTCCTAACATAAAGGCATTAGCAGCATTAAAATATCCACTTAATGCATCAACTGGTATTCTATCTCCATTTTCATCTGTTTCAAACTCATAATATAATCCAACATGTGGAGATAATTGTCCCATTTCTGATAATATATATGCTTCTTTTGGTGATGCAGGAACATTTGAAGCTGTACAATGATATTTAGCTAATACTTTTCCTGTAAATACTTGATCTTCTGGATAAGATTGTAAAAGTTCTTCAAATTGTTCTTGTGTAAGTGTAACATCATCTTGTCCTTCTAAATCCATTAAACCTTGTGGAAATATTCCAGCTAAAGTTGGATCTGGTTCTGCTGCTCCAGCTTGCCATTCAGTTCCAGGTCTAAATTGTGTACCTGTCAATGGTCCATCTGGTGTTGTACAATCTTCTATATTAAATATACCCTGTATGTTACTTCTTTCAGAACATAATAGAGAATTGTGTGTAGCTAAGTCCCATAATGTAATATATCCTGTGTCAAAGCTAAATCCACCTATAGAATATTGCCATGTTGTTTGAGTTTCGTGTTCGTGCCAAAATTCCTCTGGAAATAAGTCATCCAAATGAATTACTTCATCATCTGCTAATGTTTTATAAGCAAAAAGCGTGCTTAATACAGCTAATATTGAAACAATTATTAGAATTAATTTTTTCTTTGTCATATTCATATTAAACACCTTCCTTTCTTCTTATAATTTCTGTGACTTTTCCGTATACCACAAAAGCCACTATTATGACTAGCAGAGTCGTCATTGATATAACTGAAATATTTAAGAATGTCTCACCTGTTTTTACCATAATTGCAATATCTGCTGAACTTAAGTCATTTTCACCTTGTGCTTTATTTGCAACTACTGAATTCGTATCTGAAACGCCATAAATATTATAGTCTTCATAAATCTCAGCTTGGTTGTTAACGATATCTGTATTTTCAGGTGTCATGCTTTTTGTTAATACTAATTTAATTGAAGCAGATTCACCTTTTGCTAATTCTTTATTTGCAAACACCTCTGTATATAAATCTCCATTTGATCCTGTATACCAGTTTGCATTATCTTCACCTAATGTTGAACTAAAGTTCATTCCACTTGGTAAATAATCTACTACTTTCTTAGCATATCCTGCGATATCTCCAATATTTGTTACTTTGATATCATATTCTACATATACTGTAGCACCTGCAAGATTTTTAGCTGCTATTTCTGATTTAACGATCTTTAAGTTATCATATTTTTCAGTTGTTGTACCTGCTTGTGTTTGAACTGTAACTTTTGTAATTGTTTTATCAACTTTCAAGTCAAACACATCTGCAAGAACTAAACCTAAATCTATACCTGAAACACTGCCATTAAATACTTTTACAATATTTGTTGTAGCAGCATTTACTGTTTTACCATTTTGTGTAAATTTTGTTGAGATAACATCTGAGTTAACATTATCTGCTACACCAGATTTTTGATATGTTGTAATAGCATATTTAACTGTATTATACTCAAATACTACATAGTAGTTTCCATTTTCTACACCTGTAAATGTATATGCCCCTGCAACATCTGTTGTAATTGTTTTTTGAATTATATTGTTATCACTGTTAATTAATCTAACTGTAATTCCTGGTAATAATTCTTCATTGTCATCTCTCATTCCATTTTTATTAGAATCTAACCAAGCTACACCAGATAATTTATATGTTTTTGTAATATTTGTTGATGAGCTTTCTCTTGTTTGAGATGATGATCTCTCTAATTTATCTGATACTTCATTTTTCTCAGATGCTTCAATAATATGTCTAATACCAGTTGATTCAATTTCTGATATACCATCTGCTGAAACTGTTGCATAGTTTATTACTGTTTTTTCTTTAACACCATTTAAATTTGCAGCTATTGCTTTTACATTTACAACCATGTTCATTCCAGATTCTAATGTTACTGCTTTAATAACTGTTTCTGTTTTTGTTTTAGCACTTGTTGAAGATTTTACTGTACCAATTTCATAATCTATACTTTTAATATTTAATCCATCTGGAATAACTTCTTTAAATAATATGTTTTCCGCTTTAGTTGAACCTTTATTCTCTACAACAAATTTATAATTGATTGTAGAGCCTTCTTTTACATATGTATTTGTTGTATCTGTTTCTTGACTAATTTCTAATTTTGGTTTTCCTACTTTTATCTGAACAATATTTGATTCATATGCTGAATCAATTTCATTTGCTGTAACACTTGTATTTGTTATTATTGTTTTTTCACTTATTTTTGTATCTAGATCTTTTATTGTTCCTTTTAATTTTAGTAATGCCATTTCACCTGAGCCTAATTTATCAATATTCCATGTTACCATGTTAGCAGATTCACTATAACTTGCTTCTTTTTCTTCTTCATTTAATATTGAATATGCTCTAGTAAATTGTATTCCTTCTGGTAAACTTTTTGTTGCTATTATTCCTGTTAAATCTTCATTTCTAACATTTCTTAGGTATACAGTGTATTCAACTGTATCTCCTTCTTTATAGATATCTATTACTTTGGCTCCTACTTGAGCTGTTTCTGTTAATTCAAAATCTGCTTCTTCTATTGCTACTGTTCTAGGTTCAGCCTCTAAAACAGCTCCTAAATCTTTTGCTGTAATTGTAGCTTTTGTTTCAATAGTTCCTTTTGTAGCTGAACCCATGAATTTTTTAGCTTTTAATAATATATCAACTTCAAATTCTCTTGAAACTTCTAATTCTTCAATAGAAACTTTTACTTTTCCGTTTTCTTCTTTTACTTCTATGTTTTCATCTTTTGGTAAATAATCTGTATATTCTGTTCCGCTTGGAACATCCAATTCAACCTCTATGTTTTCAGCTTTTTCTTCACCAATATTTTTCACTAATAATTTTAATTGAAGTTCCCCAAGCTCTTTTACTACATCTTTATTTGGCAAAACTTCTAAGCTTACTTCAGGGCCTGATCCAGTAGATACACCAACTAAATCAGCATATGCTTCTCTAATTGAAAGTGATTCATCTTCTGAAAGGTTAATATAGTAAGCCACAAATGCACCATAAATATTTTCATTATGTGGTAAGTTTTCTGGAATCTCATAATCATATGTAAATCTTAATACTGTATATGGTTCCATTAAATAATTTTCGTCTGTTGGAACAATTAAGTATGATTTAGCTTGATTTAAGTTTAATTCAGTGCTCCATTCATTTTCAGGATTATTTAATTCTCTTGTTGCATCTTCTTTTGGTGAATAATATATTGTAAATCCTGTATTATTATTTTCATTTTGTTTAATTCCGTTTGAAATCTTTGGTGTTAAAGTAGTACCTAGATTGCTTTCATTGGCAATATCTTTAACTCCTTCAAATGGGAATCTACCTAATATAATTAAATCTGAAACATTATTTGCATTGTTATTCATAACAACAATTTCCATTGTTGCAACTTTTGATGATGAATAAACATCTAATGATCCAGTTTTTAAACCTTGATTTACTGATGCAACCTTGTCTCCAGAACTATTATAATTATATGTGTTATTTGCCGCAACTAATCCTGAAGGAGCTGAGTACGTAAATTCTAATTCAGCCTCTCCATCATTAATATAGTTTGTTGCTTCACTATTACTTACTTTTAAAACTATTTTATCTGATTTAGCAGGAGTAAATAAATTTACTTTAATATCTGCTTTAAGAACTATAATTGTACCGTTTTCAAAGCCTCCTGACTTAACTTCAGTTTGATTTAAATCTAATGCAAATCTAAGTGTTCTTCCATCAACTTGTACATTAGCTTCTTTTTCTTCATTATCTAATAAAGCTTTAGCTAAGTTATCTTTAACTTTTATTTCTTCTATTTCTTCTGGAAGTTCGATTTCAAATTCAGAATATCCATATAAATCTGATTCTTCAGTTGCATTATTAAGAGAAATTCTTAGTTCAACATCTTCATTTACTGTTAATGTTGATAAATTATCTCTGTCTACCATTGATAAACTAACTTTTGTCTTTGTATTGTTTAATTTTATTTCGTTTTCAACTATTGTTGGTTCTGTTTTATATTCGCCATAACTTGCTTTTAAAGACATGCTACTTAAAACAGATTTAATTGATTGAACTGTTTCTTTATTTATACTTACTTCTTTTATTGCTTTTTTAGCACTTATTACTAAGTTATTACCATCTGATATAGGTTTTGATGTGATAATTTTTAGTTTTGAGTAATTTTCATTTATATTAGCTACTATGTTTTCGTCTTCATTTTGATTCATTCTTATTGTAGTAATTAAATTGTTGTTGATATCATTAATAATAATTTCTCCATCATTACCTAGTGTTCTTTCAAAGTTGTCTTTTGAAATAGAAATTTCTTTATAATAGATATCATCTGTATCAATTTTCTCTCCATCACTTTGTACATAGCTACTACCTATATCTTCTACTTCTATACCATCTACTGTATCAGTATGAGAAACGTTTATTAGAATTTTAGAGTTTAATTCGATTTCATTTTTTGAATCTTTTAAGTTTGCATATAAATATGCTTTTGAAACTTCTTTTGTTACATTTTCTATACTTAAAGAAACATTTTCTCCTGTTATTGCTCCTAAAACATTCTCATGATTGTCTTCATTTGTTATTATAATATTATTTTCATTTTCGTCTCCACTAAATAGTGTCGTTTTAGCTTCAACATTAGAATCTATTTGAACATCCTCTTTAGGAATTTCTACATTATTATAAGTATAAGTAATTAAGAAATCATCTGAACCAGGAACATTGTATAATCTCTCTTCTTCAACTAATTCTTGTTCTGCGTCTTGTAATAATTCATCTTCGAATTCATTTACAACAACAGATTGTTTTTCATTAGTTACTTTAATTGTTAATGTTTTATCTTCTTCATTATATTCCCAGTTATCATCGCTAAATTTAGCTTCTCCAACTGTCTCACCATTAGTACCTTCTGTAGAGTTTGCTTCAACAGTAATATTTGAAGGTGCTGTTTCTTGAAACTCTGGAACAGCTATAGTTATTTCTGTTTCTTTAACTGGTAGTGAATTTTCTTCGGTGTAATTATCTACATGTACTCTTGTTTGGACAATAACACCATCTCCGAAATCAACATATTTTTCGATTTCAGATTCTACACTAATTTGTCTTTCATCTTTCCATGAAATTGTTAAAGGAACTTCTTTATAAATTTCTTTTTCATTACCTTGGTTATCTACGTAAACACCTTTTAAAACAATCAAAAATTCTCTTGATAAGTTTGACTCATCAAAATATTTTTCATTTTTAAATTCAATTGGTAATTTGAAAGAAACTTCTCCATCATAACTATTTACCTGATATAATTTCAAAATATTATCTTCTATACCTTGAACATAATCTGGTAATTCTTCAATTGGCTTAATATTGAAGTTCAATCTACTTTCTTCAATTTCTTTGACACTAATTTCAGCATCTTTTAAGTAACCTGAGTTGTTTACACTCAAATTCATGCTGATAGCAAGGTCCTCATTATTTACATCACTAATAACCGAAGTGACTTTTTCATCTTCGGCTTCGAAATATGCTTCAAATCCAACGTTTTTACTGCCTGTGTCGGATTTTTCACCAAATAATACTTCTGTAAAACTTGATGCGTATGCTTTTGATACAAAAGCAAAATTTGCGGAAGTTAATGTAAATATTAGGATTATTGCTAATACTTTTTCTAAAGTTTTGTTCTTTAGCATAATCTTAATTCCTCCTATAATAACAATTTTTGACATTTCTGTTATTTATATTAATTTATTAAATTATTAATATATCGCTTTATTTAACTCATTGTCGCAAAATTATACATGTCTATTATATATCATTTTCGCCTTTTTTTCAAGGGTTTTGCGAGTTTTTTTGACTTTTTTTCAATTTTTAGATATTTTATTCGATGTTTCCTGCTCTTTTATAAGGAACAATTGGCGTTATGTTAACGTATTTTGTTCCTTGTAGAAGAGCAAGCTGACTTTACTCTTCTTTACCCTATTTTTGACACTAGAGGGTATCCATTAAAGTATCAAATTGATACTTTAATGGATTTTCAACCCTAGTTTCCTAGTAACTTTATTTAATTACTTTTTTCTTAGATTTATGTCTTATTATTACTGCTATTAACATTACTAGTAGTATTATAACTATCACAATTCCAAGTACTGGAACACCAACTTTTGCAGTTGTGTATACTATATCAGAAACTAATCTACTTGTTGGGTCTAAACCAGTTGGTGGAATTATGTATATGCTTTCTGGTACAGATGAATCTACTTCTCTAGAAGCCTGAACAAATTCTTTTGTTCCATTTCTTGGTCCTACTGTAGCTAAATCTTTTTCTGTATCTAAGTCACCAATTGTATGTTCAAAGTTTGTTCTTCTACCATTTAATGTTACATATTCTACAATTTCTGCGGCATCTTCGAAATGTAGCTCGTCTGTATCAGATTCAGCTGATACAACTTTTGATAATGGTAAGTAGATGTATCCTGCATATTTGCTTCTGCTATTTTCCTCTCCTTGATATAATGCTTTTGGTTCTAAGAATCTTGATAATGATGTGTTATATACTTTTGCATTTGATTGACTCTCATTTGGATCGCCTATATCAACGTTTCTATCATCAAATGATAATGCTAGTTTTGTATATAAAATTCCTGCTGAGTTCTTTAGAACTTTATTTGTGCTGTTGTTTAATCTTACTTTTTCAACAAGTTTTCTTAATTGATCATCTTCTGCTTTATATTCAGGAGCTGTCTTATCTGCTTCTTCTGTTACCATCCACAATCTGTTCTCTAATGTAGTGAAGTTATCTGAAACATATTCTAAGTTTCTATCTATGTAGTTTAGAACTTTGCTTATCTTTAATTCTGCTATTGTATCTAATGACATATCAGAATTTGTTCCATAAGTTCCTACATAATATGTATGTCCTACATATCTTCCGAAATATCCTGCTGTACTTGATTCTGAATAAGTTTTTAATTTATTTCTATAGATAACTCCTACAGTATCACCATCTGCTGTTATTCCACCTTTATCGTCTTTATTATAGTAATCTATAAGCATTACATTTCTTGCTGTTGTAGATGCTAAGTATGTAGCTTCAGTACCTCCATTAGCTTTAGCTGTAATAATTGAGTTATATGAGGTTACATCTTTTGTAACTGGGCTATATACATATGCAATCTTACCATTGTTTGCACTAATTAAGTCTTGAGTAGCTTTATTATAGTAGTATCTAATGCTATTTAAGTTCTTAGAAATTCTATCTACTTCACTGTGGTTCTCGGCTGTCATCTTATAAGTTATAATTATAGTTGCACCTTGAAGTATATCTGAATCCATTGTTAAGTTTGAAATACCTTGTATTAATTCTGTATATAGATCTTCGCCTCCATGGTATGTCTTATCACTTCCTGCAATTCCTTTTTTATCATAGAATTTCTCATAAGTATTAGATATGAATTGTACATAATCGATTCCAGTAGAGTTTGTTCCATCAATTACGTGGTAGATAGGTACTACTGTTCCATCTTCTTTTCTGTAATTATATTCTGTCTTTATCTTTAAGTCTACTAGAGTCTGCTTGCTTGATGAAATAATCTTAATGTTATCTATTGATGTTTCTAGAGTAACTTCATTTTCAGGTCTATATTCAATACCAAAGTCAATATTTCTAAAGTTATATTGTCTGCTTCTGTCATATTTTACAACTTTAGTAGCTGTTTCTTCTTTTTCAACTCTAGCTATAAATTCTCTAGTCTCTGCATTCATATATGTATTATCTGTTAATACTTTTAAGTCATCAGCTGTATTTGTTGAATCAGAATCGTCTACTTTTCCTTTAGCAAGTCCTTTTAAGATTTCTGCTTTTTCATTGAACATAATCTCTGAGTATGAGTTTACTTCTAGCCTTCTAATCTCATCATCTCTTGCATCAGAAACATTTTCATTTTCAAGGTCTCTAATAATTGAATCTGGTGTAATATAGTTTTTATCTCTAGAAGGATCATATTGAACAGACTTGTAATCTTGTCCATTATATACTTGCATGCTCTTTGCTGCACTTCCACCTTCTTCAACAGTATCACCATATGTGAATCTAACAATATAGTTACCTGGTATAAATCCTTTTAGTTCATATTTACCATTTGCTCCGGTTCTACTATTTTGTTCTTGATTCCATGTTACCTTCTCTGGCATTAATATTTGCTCATAATATGCTGCATTTCCAGTTGGTTCATATGTTTCACCATTCTTTACTTTTTCAGGCATTTTTACTACTTCAACATATTCTGCTTTTGCACCCTCAATATATTTATCCTTTGTCTCATTATTACCTAAGTTTTCTTTTGCACTTAAGTTTCTTCTTGCATTACTATTAGCATTATCTGATGCTTTATACATACCATTACCAATATATTGAATGTTCTTTCCGCTTCCTATAGATGTTGATTTAGCATCATCCCAAACATAACCATCCATTTTTCTTGTAACTTCATCTAGTGTTCCGTTTGGTATTTCTTCTGGTGGATTTTCTGTTCCTTTTGCTGTAATTTCTATACCTGTCTTATATGTGTTATCTTCATAGTATTTTTCATCATCTGCAGATGTCTTGGTTGTTGATTCAGTTGATTTTCCATTTGTATCTCCAATATTACCTGCATTTGAATCCATATCTACTAATGATGCTGGTTTCTTATCTGCTGTATACCATACAGAGTATGCGTGAACTTGAGCAATATTTTCTGTTCCTCTTGCACTTCTTCTAATATCTTCATTTTCACTTAATGCTTTCTCTTTTTGGTCTTTAATCTTTAATGCTCTTTCAATATCTGTATATCCGTCTCCATCTACTGTTCCAGTAAATTCTGGATTTTCGACTTTAACTTTTGAATCATGTTTGTCAAGTACATATTTTACATAAATTACTAATGGATTGTCATTATCTTCATCAATAAAGTCCTCATCAGTATCCATTCCTGAAATATATAATGTATTATATCCATCTCCTGTAAAATCATTTCCTTTTTGAGCAAATCTAGAAGAATTAGATACTGTTAAAGCTGTTCCTTTAGTCTTGTCTTCATCTTTGTACCAAGCTTCTATTGTTGATAATTGTGTATCTATTAAATATCCATTTTCGTCTTTAATCTTTAATGGTATCTTTGTAACTTTTCCAGATTCATCTAAGCTTATAAAGTTCTCATCATATAGATCTAATATCTCATGTACTTTAACACTTAGCTTTGAATTTAGAACTACTTTACATGTTGGACATATTGTTGTTGCACCTGAATATTCTTCGCCACATTTTGGACATCTAACTTTATTTCCAGATAATATTACGCCATCATCTTCTGTTATTTCCTTATTTGTTACAAGTATCTTGAACGTTACCTCTACATTAAGTTCTGTTGGTGATTTATCTTCATGGTACATCTTATATTCTTGTACTGCTTTAGAAATATATTGTTCTATTCTGTACTCGTAATCTGATTGATATAATTCCATATTGTATGCTTCATCTACGATGTAGTTTCCATTTAATTGTGAATCACCATTTATGCCATATGCACCTGGTTCTGGATTCTCTTCAAATGTATATTCCATTTCTTCACCGTTTATTGTTAATTTAACTTTATAAACGTCTTTAGATAATGATAAGTCTACATTTTCTCTTAGTATTAATCCATAATTGATGTGTTTCAAATATTCTGTTTCTGGTTTTGTTTTTACGTCATTTGTTTTATCAAATTTATATAACCATAAGTATTGTGTTAACTCTGCATCATTTGAATCAATTGAGTTGTAAATTGATGTTAAGTACCTTTGTGCTGCTTTTCTACCTTCTGTAGTATTTGGGAAATCATCTGGATTAATAATTCCTAATGTTGCAAGTGTTTCCCAATGTTTCCAGTGATTTGAACATTGTTTCCACTTAGCTGCACCACAACTATTCTTTGCAAGATTTATACATTGTTTAATATATGCTGCATCAAAGTTTCCAATAAAGCTTCTTGCTGTCATTGGTCTTGTTTCTTGGTTATTTAACTGAACATCTTTCTTCTCTATTAATTGTGATACATGTCCTGTCTTGTCAAATTCTAGAACAGATGTCTTGTTACTTTCTCCACCGTTTACACTACTATATGTTGAGTTATATGAAATGTATTCATATTTTTCGTTAAATTCCTCTCTCTTCTTAGTAAATTCATTTGCATTTGAATCTATTAAGTAATTGTTTTTATATGAACCATCAGAATTTAAGTTATTTGTTCCTGCATAAATTGTGCTCTTAAATACCATACCGTCATATTCATACTCAATATAGTAATCTATATATGTGCTTTGCGCTGTGTAATTACCATTTTCGTCTTTATTGTTAGCTTTATCAACACGTTGATATGTAGCTCCTTCAATAAATGTATTTTCTAATTCACTATTTTCATCTGCTCTTGTAAATGTATATTGTGATGGATAGAATGCTAGATTTTCGTTCTTAGCAAATGTGAAGAATCCATTATCATCCGTCTTTGTTGTTCTAACTAGTTCTTCTCTATCTGCTACTCTACGATATAGTTTAACTGTCAAGTTTTTCTTCATAGCATCTGAATTCATTCCATACAATTCTTGATCTTGTGCACTTGATGATTTATCGTTCATGAAACCATCTCTATTTAAGTCAACCCATACTTTACCAGAAATAACTAGATCTTTCATTCTTACGAAATCGCTTGATGTATGTTCTGGAATTCTTAGGTTTCCATCTCTAGATTTCATATCTTCATTATAATCATCATTTACAACAATTCTTACAATATCACTATTTTGTCTGTCTGTATTAATATTACCTAGCTCTTTAACATCAACTTTGTTAATAATGTCAGGTATATACATGTTACTCATATCAACTCTTGCTGTTAATTCAATTAATAAGTATTGTCCTGGGTCTACAACGAATTTCTTATCTATTGTAATGAAGTATTTATTTAAGAATCTTCCATCAACTTCTGTTGTATCTCCTTGAACTGCGTATGTAACATTTAAATTATTTTCTACAACAGAATCATCTTCTATGTTACGAATTGTTGCTTTTACAGTTCTTAATGTTAATCCTTTTTCCAACCAATCTGTAGTAATATTTGGTCTAATTTGTGTTGCAGGTTTTACTCCTGAATTAATTGCTCCAGCTACCTCAGTTGCTTCGTTTCTAATCTCAATCTTATATACAATTGTCTCACCTTTTTCTACAGATACTGGATTTGCTTTCTTATTATCATCTGATAATGCTTTTCTAGAAACATTTAATATGTTATTAGTACCTTTGATAGAATCCTCTCTTGTATATCCTGCATCATTATTAGTTTTAACCATTTTTTCATCATATTTGTATACATATTTATCTGTCTTAACATTGTAGTCATTTAATTTGTACCAGTCACTTGATAAAATGTATGTTGCTTCATTGTAATCTAATTGGTCTTCATCATTCTTATTTCCTTCTTGTGTTGTATATACTTCACATTTATCAGGATCATCACACATGTTGATGTTTTGAATTCTACTAATCTTAGCAGCATTCTCTACTACAAGTTCTTTTGTATGATCTTCAACTGTGAATTTTACAATGATTTCTACGCTCTCATGTGGTGGAACATGAACTTCTGTTGATTTAATAACTTTTGTTCCATTTGCTCCTTCTGTTTGATTATCATATAATGATTCATCTCCAAGTTCTGAACCATCACCATTTTGTATTATTACATTTGAAGAACCCTTTGGAAGATAATCTTCAATATCTACATAAATATCATCTGGTTTGTAATATGGATCTGCTTCCCAATTTACTCCTGCATCAACAGCACCATTTGTGTTGTTGATTTGGATCTTATATGTTACTTCATCACCATATTCTACATATACTGGGTTACTATTTTTAACTGCTTCTGTTAAAGATTTTCTTTCTTCTGTTTCTTGTAATGTATTATCTAAAGCTGATGAAACTTCATCATGTTGATGATTTACATCAATAATATATTTTCTTACTGTAATATTATAATGTTTAAATTTATGCCAATCTCTTGATGTTGTTTGTGTAGCATCATTTAAGAATTTATTTGTTTCAGTTGTTGAGACTAAACATAGTTTATCATCTGTTGTTGATTTATCTCCTCTATTTATATCTCTTACTGCTGTAATATCTACTTTATTTACTTCTGTAGCATCTGAGGCAGTTCTCTTCATAACAGCTGAAACTATAATGTATCTTCTTCCATTTTCTGGAACCATAAGTCCCTTAATCTCAAATTTTCCTCCTGAAACTGCTAATTTATTATTAGCACCCAATGATGTGTTATGTTTATATGTTTCAGCTCCAAATGATGAGCCTTTCTCAACTGGTCCAACTTCTTCTAATATTACTGAATCATAATCTGTTCCATTTGGTAATGTATCTAATAAATCTACATATACCTTGTCTGGTGTATAATATGGACTTGCGTTTCTATTTACTGCAAATGCTCCACTATCTTCTGTATTAGAAACTATAATCTTATAATATACTTTGTCACCAGGCTCTACTGGAACTGGTTCTCCTTGTTTTACTCCTTCTGTATATGAAGGTGTTGATTGAATACTTCTTGAATTATCTGCTACTTTTGTATTATCTGAAGTACCTTCAGCAGTACGTTCTACAACGACATGTGATACATCATAAATATATTTTTCTACAGATACATTGTAATGTTTGAATTTAATCCAATCTTGTGAATCTGTCATCTTAGATTCATTAAATTCTGTTACAACACATTGTCTATCTGCTACAGCTGTCTCATTTGGACTTCTGTTAATATCTCTTACTGCATCAATAGTAACAGTGTTTACATCTCCAGCATCATTTGGGATTACTGCTGATATAATTACATATCTCTTAGAGTTTTCTGGAACCATAAAGTCTGTAATTACAACATTATTTGATCCTTCACTATGATCTGCAATGTTTGCACCTTGTCCATTTACTGCTTCAAATTCTTCAAATCTTATGTCTCTAGCCTTATCTGGAAGAGTATCTGTAAAGTTTACATACACTTTATTTGGTGTATAATATGGGCTTGCATTTCTATCTATAGCATATGGTCTACCTGTCATAGTATTAGAAACTACAATCTTATAATATACTCTATCTCCAACCTCTATTGGTTGAGGATTATTTTTCTTGAAGTTTTCAATTGCATCTTTTGTTGTTGATCCTGTTCCTGCAATACTTCTTTCAGCATCTCCGTTGTTGTATCTTACAATTGCTGATCCGTCAGCATTTGTTTCACCTGTATGTTCAACTTTTAGGACATATTTCTCTATTGACACATCATAGTGTTTAAATTTAAACCAATCACTTGAGTCAGTCATTGTAGAAATATTTAATGGTGTTACTTTGCAAATCTTTGGATCTGCTGAAGCGTTTGCTCCACTATTAATATCTCTTACTTCTTTAACCATAACTGTATTTACATCAGCTGCATCTTTTGGTATTACTGCAGATACTACAATATATCTTGTTGAATTTGCAGGTACCATAAAGTTATTGATATATGCTTTTCCATCTGAAGTGCTTACACTAGCTGCAGTTGAATTTACTCCTAATCCTGTATGTGTACTTCCATCTGCATTTAGTGCAGGTCCTATTTCTTCTATTTTTGGAATTAAGTGTTTTGCTGGAAGTATATCTTCTAAGTCAACATATACTTTATCTGGATTCTTATATGTATCATTTCCTCTATCTAGAGCATATGGTCTACCTGATTTTGTATTAGATACAACAATCTTATAATATACTCTATCACCAACTTCTATTGGTTCTGGATTTGATTGTTTAAATCCTTCAATTGCTGCTTTTGATGTAGATGCAGTTCCTGCTATGCTTCTCTTAGTATCATTTGGGCCGAATCTAATAATTGGTGTACCATCAGCGTTTTTCTCACCTGTATGTTCAATCTTCCAAATGTATTTTTCAACTGATACATCATATCTCTTAAATTTATAATAGTCATATGATACTATATGTTTATTTTGATTTAATTGAGTTACTACAAACTCTTCTCTAATTGTGTTAGAACCATTTCCATAGTTAATGTTTCTAACTTCTTTTACTTCTGCCTTATTCTCAACTGGTTCGTTTGCATCATATTCTGCAACTAATTTGAATCTAATTCTTCTTTGTCCGCCAGCCTCAATCATTAAGTTATTAATCTTCATGCTTCTACCAGATACTATTGGATTATTTGCACCATTTAATTCAACAGCTTCTACTAATCTATAGTTTGGTGGTAAAGTATCCTCAAAGTCTACATATACTTTATCCGGACTGTAATATGGATGCGCAGTTCTATTTGGTATTGTATATTCTGTTGCTCCATTTTCTGTATTATGAATTACAATCTCATAATATACTGTATCTCCAACTTCTACATAAAATGGATTTGCTTTCTTTTCAGCTTCTGTCATATTCTTTCTTGAAAGATCTTCTTGAGCTGCTCCTCCATAAGTATCTGCTACAATTCCAGGTTCTGCTGTATGTGTTACATTATAAATATATTTTTCAATTGATACATCATATCTCTTAAATTTATAATAGTCACATGATATTATATGTTTATTTTGATTTAATTGAGTTACTACAAACTCTTCTCTAATTGTATTAGAACCATTTCCATAGTTAATGTTTCTAATTTCTTTTATTTCTGCCTTGTTTTCAACTGGCTCATTTGCATCATATTGTGCAATTAATTTGAATCTAATTCTTCTTTGTCCGCCAGCCTCAATCATTAAGTTGTTAATCTTCATGCTTCTACCAGATACTATTGGATTACTTGCACCATTTAATTCAACAGCTTCTACTAATCTGTAGTTTGGTGGTAAAGTATCCTCAAAGTCTACATATACTTTATCTGTATTATAATATGGATGTGCAGTTCTATCTGGTACAGTATACTCTGTTGATCCATTTTCTGTATTATGAATTACAATTTCATAATATACTGTATCTCCAACTTCTATATTAACTGGGTTTGCTCTCTTTTCAGCTTCTGTCATATTCTTTCTTGAAAGATCTTCTTGAGCTGCTCCTCCATAAGTATCTGCTACAACTCCAGCTTCTGCTGTATGTGTTACATTGTAAATATATTTTTCAATTGATACATCATATTTCTTAAATGTGTACCAATCTTGTGAACTATCTTTATGTCCTGCAGCATTTAATTTTGGATCTGCTGGTGATGTTCCACCTTCTTTATCTACCAATTTCTTATTGATATTATAAATATCTTTAATATCTATTAAGTTTGGAACTGGAACACTTGCAGTATATTGTGCTACAACTTTTATTGTAAATGTTATTTTACCATTTTCTGGAACCATTAAGTTCTCAATTGTGATATTTCTTCCACTTACTGAATATGTTGTTCCTGATGGTAAGCTAATCTCATATCCACCAGATGCATTTGTTGCAATTCTACTGTTTACAGGTATAGTATCTACTAAGTTTACATATACCTTATTTGGTGTACGATATGGATCTCCATCTCTATTAATATTAGCGTAATCTACAGGTCTTACATTAGTTGTGTTATAAACTTCTATTGTATAAGTTACTGTATCACCGACCTCAATTGGAACAGCTTTTGATTCTTTAGTTGTTTCATTCATACTGTTTCTACCACCAAATCCTGCTGGAATTCCAGCTGTTGTTCCTACTTCTGCTGTATGTTCTACATTTGTAATGTATTTATCAACTGATATATCATAATATTTAAACTTATACCAATCACTTGAACTATCTCTTTGAGTAGTTGTAAGTGTTGTTGTTACTTTATAGTACTTGTCACTTGATGTAGCAGGTGTAGCATTTGAGCCTCTATTTATGTCATATACATTTTTTATTTTTACATTATTCTCATAACTATTAAAGCTTGAAGATTCATAGTTCGCCACGCCTCTAATTATAATATAACTTGATCCGTTTTCTGGTACTAGCAAGTTTTTAATATTATTTCCATCAAATGATGTAGCTGCACATGCATTTGACAATTCTTTATAACTACTATCAACTACAAATCCTTTTGGTAAAGTATCCTCTAAGTCAACATAGATTAGATCTGGTTTAAAGTATGGTGAATTATCTCTAGCAGTTATGAATGTTGGTCCACCTGAAGATGTATTTGATACTTCAATTTTATAGTATACTGTATCTCCTACCTCTACAGGTACTGGATCAGCCTCTTTATCTGTTTCTGGTTTTCCTCTTCTTGCTGTTGCTTGATCATATCTTGTTATATTTTCTGCTGTATGTGTAACTTTTATGATATATTTTTCAACTGACACATCATATTGTTTAAATATATACCAGTCACTTGATTGTTTTAATGCGTTTACATTGAATTTTGGATCTGTTGCTGATGCATTATCTTCTTTATGAACAAGCTTCTTATTAATATTTTTAATATCTTTTACATATACCGTATTTTTTAATTTGTTTGTTGTAGCTGTATGTGCTACTATTGTAATTTGTATACTAACTTTTCCGTTTGCTGGAACTTCTATGTTCTTAAATTCATATTTTGAATTTTCAGCAACTGTTGTTGCTGTTACTGTTGCACCAGATTCATATTTTGCACCTTTAAAGTCTACATTAGGTGGTAATTCATCATATAAGTCTACATATACTTTATCTGGTTTATAATATGGCTCATCATCTCTATTTATATCAGGTATATTAGCTGGAGTACTACTTGCTGTATTATAAATGTCAATTGTATAGATAATTGTATCTCCAACTTCTGCTTGTGTAGGTGATGCTTCTTTTGTAGTATCTTCCTGACCTTTTCTTTCAGTAGAGTCAAATTTTGTTTGTGCAACAGCTGTATGTGATATTTTTGTTATATATTTATCTACAGAAACACTATATTTCTTAATTCTATGCCAATCTGCTGATGTCTTATCACCATCAGGACTAGCATTTAATGCTGTTACATTAGCATTTGTTACAGCACCTCTGTTGATATCTTCTATTTTTGTTATTGTAACTGTGTTTTTATCATCAACTTTATTTGCACTAACTATACAGCTTATTTCTAGTGTAGTTGTACCTCCAGCTGGAACAAGAATTGGATCAGACAAGTTATGAGCTGTTTGTGTTCCTGATGCACTTACAATACTTATCTTTCTATCTGTTGAACCATCTGGAAATTCATCTGATATTGTTACATATGTTAAATCTGGACTATAATATGGTTCTTTTGTTCTATCATTGCTTGGAACTGTGAATACTCCTGAAGTTACTGTGTTATATAAAATTACTCTATATGTAATTCTATCTCCAACTTCTGCTTTTACAAAGTTGTTTTCCTTCCAAGTTTCTGTTACAGTTTCACTACGTTTTCTTGAAGAATAATCTCCTGTTGCTCCGCCATATGTTTCAGCAACAAGTCCTGCTTCAGCAACGTGTTCAACATTTACTATAAATTTCTCAATTGCAACTTTATATTGTTTTAATATACAATAATCTTTTGATGTACGGAATGTTGTTGATGATTGATTTAATGTACCCTTAATCTCACAATATTTATCAGCAGCTGCACTATTTGGTGGTGCAGTTCTATTGATATTTCTTACTTTATCAATAGTTACAGTATTTGCCAATGTATTTGTAGTTGCATTCAATAATTGCAATTCAACTACAATTGTTGTTGTTCCACCAGCTGATACTTCTATATCTGTATAAGTTATACCATCAGTAGAAATTGGTATTCCATTAATTTTTGCACTTATAAAAGTGCCACCTGCTGGTAATGTATCTGTTAAATTAACATATATCTTGTCTGGTTCAAAATATGGTGAGTCTGTTCTTATTACTGTATCAGTCTTATCTTCTCTTTGGTCATTATTATTTGTATTATAAATCTCTATATTATATGTTACTATATCTCCTAGCTCTGCTGGTACTGGTCCTTTTAAACCAGATGCTGTTGATTGAGTTAAATCACTTCTGTTATCATCTTTTAATGTTTTTCTTGCTGTTCCTGGATTTGCAGTACTAATAGACGTAGGAGTTGTCGCTACGTGTCTAACATTTGTAATATATTTATTTACTGTTACATTATATGCTTTTACTTTATAAAAATCTGAATCTGATGAATTTGTTGACTCATTAATATTTATTACTGGTCCATACTTATGTTCACCATTTGTAGCACCATTTGTCCAACTAGGTACTACAACATGGTTATTATTATCACTGTTTTTAGTTACATATTCAATTTTGTTTTCATAAAGAGTATTTGCATTTGAATCACTTAAAAGTCTAATAACTAATGTTATTTCTTGTTTTTGTCCGGCATTTACTTCTATATATCCAGCCAAATCAGCAGCTGTTCCAGTACTTACACCGCCAACATATATTGCGGTTTCATATCCCGAAATGCTTACAAATTCCCAAGTTCCTGATGGTGGTAATGTATCTTTTAGTCTTACACCCATTGGAAATCTGTCCGAATTGTTTTCAACAACTAACTTATAAGTAACTTTATCACCAACTTCAGCTTTTAGAAAGTCTGTCTGTTTTTCTGTTACTGTTTTTGATTTTCTTGAATCTCCGCCACTAAATGTGACTGTGCCACTAGCTGATTCTGTGTGTTCTACTTTTGTAATATATTTATATATATTTGATTTTACGTATAAAGGTACTCTAACCTTTACTTTATATTCTGTTTTCTCTTCTACTAATTTACCATTTGCATGTATTGATGGTTGATAAGTAATTGTGTTTATCTCTCCATCTTGTGCCCAGTTGAATTTTTTACAGTTTACATATCCATGTGTACAAGATGTTTTGTTTGGACATTTTGCATGTCCTGTTGTAAAGTTTCCTCCTGTTTTTTCAGTGCCACTATGGTCTCCACCACTATATCCATGACTACAATAGTTTTTTGGAGTACTAGTACAAGTATAACAAGCATTTGTATGAGTATGTACTTTAATCCAACACGTACTACAACTTCCAAATCCATGTCCTGATAGTCCACTATAATGTTCAGGAGTTGAGCAATCACGTGCTCCAGCTATTTTTCTACAATTTCCACAAGTTTTTGTTGAGCTAGATGATGTATTATGTGTATGTTCTGTTTTACCACATTGAGGCTCAGTCTGTTTAATTCCATCCTCGTCTAAATAACATTCATCTACATGTGTATGTGCAGGTGTACCACAACATGTATCATTATGAGTATGTGTAGGACAACTACTATCATGTTTATGATATCCTGTATCAGAACTTTCTATTGGTCTATATACATCATTTCCTGATGTTTGATAAGAACCTCCTGTATAACTACAATTTTGTATTGTTGTATGTAGTCCACCATCATAACCATGCACACAATATGTACAAGCACTACTAGAACATTGATGGTAATGTACATTTCCTGTGTCACCATGTCCTGTTTGTGTATGTGTACACTCAGAGCATCTACAATAATAGGTATTACATCCTTTAACTTTGTTTTCTACTATAAATTTAATTGTACAAGCATGTCCACTATAACTTGCATATTGTCCACTAGAGTGTATTCTTTGATATACGAAAATTAAATCTAATAATTCATCATAACTATCCATATATGAACTTGAAACTACTAGAGAAACTGTTGCATTTGGTGAAATGGCTCCGTCAAAATGATTTAATCCTGTAGCAACATCATATTCTGTAGTTGTTCCTACTTCTGAACCACTTTTACCCCATACTGCTTTAACTTGTATAATATCACCTATATAACTAGAATCATAATTCAAAAAAGCTGCTTTTACATCAGAAGGTGCTCTATAGTAGTCACTCATGCTAAATGGTCCAATTTTTATATTAGTTCCTGAATAAACTGTTCCAACTTTTGTATCTGGTACAACATTTACTTTCGGAACCTCAGAGTTTTCATGATATTCATCATATTTTCCGGCTAGATCTTCAAATGCTTTTCCACCTAAAGTATCAGCTGGACTTCCTAACCAACTCCATATAGCATCTTGTAATGGTTCTGCCTCTGTTACTCCTGCATTTGTTACCATATAACTTCTTCCTGCTGACTTTTCATAACACGCTAACAAAAATGCCATCCCACCATCTGAAATATATTTGTTTGTTGCAGGTGTATTTTGGCAACAATCAAATGGTGTTGATCCACCTCCACTATAATACCAGTTAGTTGTAAAACTTGTATTCTCAGGTTGTGCTGTTGCCCCATATCCTCCGTCTTCTTTATAATCTGTTGTTGAGCTTAATGTAGATTCATAATTACGTCTATTTGAGTCTATTTCATAACCACCAGCTTCAGCTGCAACAAGAGGTCTCCAGCTTGTATCTCCCATGTGAGCATCAGCATCTCCACGACTTAGATAGAAATTCATTAATCCAGTCCATGGTCCTAATCCTGCTTGTGCATATACACCTGCTTCTTTATTAGGATGGCTTGTAACCCAATAAGGTGTACGATTTTCAAAGTAATGATCTCCTGTTACATTAGTTAAAACTGAAGTATAATATCCTAAGCGTCCAGAGTATATACCTCCATTTGCATAACGAGGTCCAAAACTATTATTTCCCTTTTGAGAACAAAAAATTCCATTATAAGGGTCTAATACTCCTGGATCAATAGGATATATTATAAAACCTGTAAGGGTAGGAGCACTGTATGCATAAGGTACAGTAACATTATATTCTACCGAAACACCACTAAAACTGTCTGATCCTGTGCCAGTTCTGTGCTGACTATCTGCTATAACGGTATTTTTCACAATAATATTATTCACTAAAAAGAATATCATTATAAATATTATTGAAAATATGGTCGTTCTTTTTAATAGTTTTTTCATAGCTCCTCACCCCCTTATCTATATACTTTCTTCTTATTGTTAAAACTCTTGGTTTTCTCTTTATACAGTTTCTTTATAGGTACTATCTTAGCTAAATCTATTCTTCCACTCATGTTTAGATAAATAAATCCAGCCATCATAAGTGCCATCATTGTTGCAAATATTGTTTGAGCTATTTTAACCTTTTTAGCTAATATAAATGTATTTTGTACACTTGTATTTTTACCTTTTACTTCATCTTGATTGAATTGTGTAAATGCATTTATTAAACTTATTTTATTTTGAACAACTCCTGTATCATTTTCATCAATTGTTTTTGATAAGTTTAATTTTATTTCCTTTTTCTCTCCTGGATAAATAATTGTATTACTTAATTGTTTTGTATATATATTTCCATTTTCTCCTATATACCAATCTGCATTTTCTTTTTCATCAAAGTCTACATTTTTATCTATATAGTTTACTAATCTTTCTGCATATCCTTCTAATGTTCCAACATTTTCAATAGTTATTGTATATTCGAAATCGATTTTTGCTCCATTTAAATCTTTATTTGCAATTTCAAGTTTTGCAAGATCTAAATTATCATAACTATATTCATCTGTTTTATCTGCTGATGTAACTTTTATTGAAGATATTGTGTTAGATACACTTAAATCGAACTTATCTTTTTCTTGTAATCCTAAATTAATATTGTTTACATCATTTTCATTTACATAGAAACTATTAGAAAGTGCATTATACATCTCTGATTGGATTGCTATTGCGTCTGAGTTAACTTCTTCTGGTATTCCTGATTTTTTATATGATGCTAATTGATATTTTTCATTATCAAATCCATATGATACAACATACAATCCTTTAGGAACATTATAGAATTTATATGTTCCGTCTGAGCTACTCATTGTTGATCTTAACATCATATTATTTGTATCTAATAAGAAAACTCTTACACCATATATTCCTTTTTCACTATCATTATAATATGAGTTTCTATCATCATCTATCCATACCAAACCTGTTACACTATATGATTCTTCTTTTTCTGTTTGTTCAATTGTTTCAGGTTTCTCTTCTAATATATCTTCTGCAATTTCATCATTTATTACTGGCTCTGTTGTGTTTTCTTCAGGTGTTTCATAATCAATTATTACTTCATCTGCTTTTATTTTTTCAACTCTGTCATAAAAAGCTTCAACATATAGTCTCTCTGCTTCAATTTTTGCTTCCTCATCTGTTTTCTTATTATTTAATACATTAAAACGTATTTCATTCATATTAATATCTTGTTGATTATTTGTATGTATTGTTCTGTTTAAAACAACATTTGAATTATCAGTTCCTTCAAGGTTTTTTGTCTTAATATTGATATAAATTACTATACTTTTATCTGATTGTATATAAGGTAATCTTGCATATACTCTGTCTATATCTATACCTGTATTTAAATATTCAACACCACCTGAATCTATATAAGTTAATGATTCTATCTCAATTGAGTTTGGTACTTCAAATTCGATATAATTTTCTAAAGATCCAACATTTCCAACATTACTTATTTCAGTTGCAATTGTTACTTTCTCTTCCTCACCAAGTTCTGCTGGAATATTTTCACTAATATCTTTTGCTTCTAAAAATGCTCTTGCTAAAACTTTTTGTATTTTTGAAGAAGTCTCTGTTGGAACATCTTTACCTGTTAGTTCAAAATATATTTCTGCACTTTCTTCTTTATTTCTTGATTGCTTTCCTGTTGTATAAACAACAATATTCTTTGTTTCTTCAGGATCTAGTGTACCTAAACTAATGTATATTTTTCCTTCTTCTTCATTATATTTAGCACTTTTATCTTTTCCGTCTACAGTAACTCTTTCATATTGTAATACATTTCCAACATGTAATATTGCCTCTGCATCTTTTACTTTTTCATTTCTAATATTTTGTAACTCAAGAGTTATCGCATTTTCTTGTCCAATTCCAACTTGTTCTAATTGATTATCATTAATAATAGCTTTATAAGTAGAATATTTTATATTATTTTTAGTTTCATTAGATTCAATCTTATCTACAAATTGATCTGATGAAAGTGTTGCTTTATTTACTACATAAAATTCTGGTACTTCTGTTATATATTTCTTTTCTAGTTCACCATTTTCATCTTTAGAATCTCCATACATATAATATCCACTATCATCATGTCCATATGCATAATCTTCTAATTCAGGTTTTTCTTGTACCCTAAGTGTATAAGAAAACTCTTTTACTTCTCCTGGATTTATAGAATCAATATTAAAATCTCTTTGTGTAACTTCATAATTTTCTACAATTCCTAAATCACCTTCGAACAAATTATCTGATAATTCTACATATATTGTATTAGCTGGTAATGGATTGTTAATTACTATATCTTTTGCAACAACGCTTCCAACATTTACTAAAGTTACAGTATATTTTAAAACATCATATGCATGTACTGTTGCTCCATCTCCTACGTCTACTGACATTCTCAAATCTAGTTTTGGTCCTACTTCTGTTACTAAAGAAACTTTTTCTGCTGTAGATGCTTCATCCATTATTCCATCTTCAGTTACATTATTATAATAAGCGCCAAAATTTCCAGCTATAACAGCTTCATATGGAAGATTTTCTGGTATTTCAAAATCATATGTATATCTTAAAGCTGTTCCTGCTGCCATTGTTCCTTTTATTTCTATCAAGAAAGATCTAATTCCACTTAAATCTCTTGGATTTTCTCCCCATCCATTTGCTTCATTTTCAATATCTCTTGTTGCTTCTGGATTTGCTGAATAATATATGTTTGCCATATATTTATTGTTAATGTCTTCTTTTATTGAATCTATCATTTTAGCTAGTGTTGTAGTTCCTAAATCTTCATTTGTTACAACATCTTTGCTTCCTTTAAATGGAATTCTTCCTATTAATATAACATCTGAACAATCATTTCCTGTATTATTTAATACTAGTAATTCCATTGTTGCTATTCTAGATGGACTTTCTCTTGGAATTTGTCTTTCTTTAGTTCCTTGTTTAACTGACACAACTTCACTTAAATTTCCATCATAATTAATGATTCCATTTGCAACTACAAGTCCACTTGGAGCTTGGTAGTTAATAATTGCAACATCGAAACCATTTGTTGTTTTTAATATTTCATTTGGAATAGATTTACTTATTGACCATTTTGTTTGTGTTTGGTAATTAGTTACTGCTTCATTGCAGTAATACATTTTGATTTGATCTTCTCTTGATGGTGTGTAATCATCTACATCAATATTCAAATTCAAAATAATATTTGTACCATTTGTAAATCCTGAATCTACAAATCTAGTTTGTGTTCCTATTAAGTCTACTCTTACTTTTACCTCTTCATTTTCTTTTGTTGTTTCATAATCTAAAATGCTTAATCCTTCTTCATATAATAGATTTACGCTTTCTACTTCTACATCTGTTATGTATTTTGGAAATACTATTTCAAAGCTTGGATTTATGTATAAATCACTATTTTCTTTGTCATTGTTTAATTCAATTTTTAATTCGACATCATCATTTGAATTAAGTGTTGATAAAGAAGTTTTGTTTAAAGAAATATTAGCTATTGTTTGTGCTTCCTCAAATTTCTTTGAAACTCTTTCTTCTCCTAAACTAATTATTTCTTCTACTCCAGAATATTCAACTTCTGCTGATATTCTGCTTTCTAATTCAACAAAGTTTTTAAATGCATATCTGCTATATGTTGATTTTTGAATTGCTTTTATTATTTCGACATTTATAACTCCATTACTTACAATGTCATTTGCTGTAATTACTAATCCTTCACAATTGTTTGTATTTATAACTACATCATCTTCACTCTTTACAGTTTGATTTGTTAATATATAAAGCACTTCTCCATTGCCATTTCTAATTGTGATATCTCCACCATTTTCTAGTATTGAAGATATTTCTGAATAATTAAATTTAACTTGTTTTATCTTTACATCTTTAGCATCAAATATTGTTCCTTCAATGTCTTTATACACTTCTTTTGACGCATCGATTCTTAATGATTTTAATACATCACTTGTTAAAATATTAATACTCATTTGTGTTTTAAATTCTGTTTCATACATTGGTTCTTCTGAGTTGTAATTAGCAAATATTCTTGCTTTGTTAATTTTATCTTCTGTTGTTGTTGCTGAAAATGTAACAATATGTCCAACTTCAGGTTTAATTTCTTGAGAGTTATCTATTGTTTCTTCCAAGACATTATTTCTTGGACTATTGTATTCTTCTAATCTCACTGATGCTTTCTTTACTAAGTTTGGTTCTTCTGTTACATACTCTTCGTATCTATAAACAATTATATATTCGTCTTCACCCATTGAATACTCAGCATATCCGTCTGTTTCGTTATTGACAGTTATAACTACTTTTCCAGACTCTTCATCATAATTCCAGTTATCTTCGTTAAATGTTACTAATCCTATATCTTCTCCTTTTGTTGCCATTAACCTTGTTGCATTTACTTCTACATCAATTGGTTTTTGTCCATTCAACTCTGGAACTTGAACCTCAAGGTTTAAGCTCTTTAATGGTAAGTATTTTTGCTCTTCGCTTCTTGAAATTACTAGTTTATTTTCTAGTATTGTTCCTTTTGTTTCTCCAATCTCAAATGGAGAGAATTTTGTATAATCACTAGTAAATCCAAAGTCTTTTGTATAACTCCAACCAATTGTTAATTCTTCTTCTTTACCAATTTCAACTTCTTCTAAGTCACTATTAATAAAGCTTCCACTTAGTTGTAGTTTGAATTGTTGCATCAAATCTTCTACTAACAACTTTTCATCTTGAACAAATTCTAATTCAACCTCAACTTTAGTTTCATCTTTCAAGTAACTTAAACTAATTTCATTGTCTGAAACAATTGATATATCTGAAATGGCATTTTCTAGTTCTTCTCTTATTTTTTCTTCTTCGATTCTTTTCTCGATTAACGCTGTTTCATCAATTATTTTTTCTTCAGATTCTATTTCAGCTGGCGTAGTTTCTAGTTCTTTCTCGTTTGTTTCAGTAATTTCTTCTGTTTTTTCGATTTCGTCTGCAACTTCTTCTGTATTTTCAGTTACCTCTTCATTAACTTTTTCACTTTTAGTTGCTAGTTGATCGAAATCAATTGCAGATTTAAAATGCTCGTCAAGGCTCTCATTTGGCACTTCTGTAGCATTTTCAGCTATTTCTTCACTAACTGATTCTACAACGTAAGAACTAGAACTATCGTTAAGGGCCTCAAAATCAATTGCATTTCTAAACTTCTCAAGTTCGTCCTCAATAGTTCCAGTAATCTTAAAATTCAATTTCCTTTCTTCAGATGATGGTACAAGTTTTACAGTACCACTTTTTAGAACTCCTTCTACTTGTGGAATTATTTCAAGTACAAGTTTTGGATGTTCATTTACATTTCCAATTATTTCGCTAGTTTCATTTCCATCTTCATCTACAAAATAAGCTTTAAGTTTTATTTCGTCTTTTCCGAAAATCCCTTTGCTTATTACTCTAAATTCATCAGTTGTAGCAATAGCTTGTAAAGTATAGCCACAATTGGTGAAAAACATTGTGAATAAAATTAAAATAACTAGCAATTTCTTTTTTAGAGCTTTCACTGTCATAATCGCTCCTCCTTTTCTTGAATGGATAATAGACGCAATCTGTCTTTTGATTAATATATATATATATAAATATTACTCTGTAATTTTAATAAAGTAAACACGGCTTTTCCGCTTGTAATCAATGTTACGGCCGACAGTATTACGGAAAGTCATTTCCCGGTCTAATCATTTCAAATATTAAGTTTTGATTAAATTTTTTGAATTTTAAAAGAGAATTCCACACTTTGTTCACCTTTTATGGGAATCCGTAGACTTTTTATAAATTCGTAATAGAAAATAAATATTTTGAAGTAAAAAATTCTTCTAACGCCTGAATAATCACTGTTTTAAAGAAATTAAACATGTGATTATATTTGAAAAAAAGCTTTTAGAAAATTTTGATAAAACTCAGTTTTCAAGATAAAAAAATTGGGACCATATAGTTACTATATTGCTCCCAAATATTCTTTACTCACTATATTATAATTATACCATTTTTTCAGCATAATTTCAAGCTTTTAAGCCTAATTTTAATATTTTCTTTGCACATTTTTTTATATAACTCATATACTATAAAAAAAGTTGTTTTTAGGAGGCCAAACCATGAATAATATGGATATAGATAAACTTTTATCTGCAATTTCTAAAATGGATAAAGAGGAATTGGAAAAAAACATTTATAAAGCTCAAAAAATTCTTGAAAGTTCAAACATACAAAATGAATTAAAAAAGAAAGAGGACTAAAATGAACGAAGATTTTAGTGAAATTGTAAATAAATTTTCTGATATCCTTAAAGAAAAAAATATAGATTTAAACAATATTACTAGTGATGGAGGCGGTTCTAGTCCGTCTCCTCAATCAGTTAATAATTTTGATTTAGACATTGATACAATATTAAAAATAAAAGATATTTTATCAAAAATTAATTCAAATCAAAATTGTCCTAGAAATCAACTTCTTAATGCATTAAAACCTTATCTAGAGCCATCTAAAAAAGACAAATTAGATCAATATATGAAAATAGCGAATATTATTGGTGTATTAGACAGTTTAGAGCTTGGAACAAATTTTTTTAATGATAATAAAAAAGGCTATGACTTTATATTAATCATAACCTTATTTTTGCTTATTATTTAAACTATTATAATCTCATTATTATCAATCTTACAGATAGGGCATTTATCTATTTTCTCTCCTACTTCTCTTACTAAATTTGCAATTCTTATTTGTGTTACATCTATAAAATTTGCTGAAATAAAAGCCATTGTATTGCCATTTGCTCCAGCATGTGCTAATCCTCTTAATGCTCCTAACACCATTATATTTCCACCTGCAATTATTTCTGCTCCAAAATTAACATCACCACAAACTACTACACTTCCTTGATATTCTTCTTTCTGACCTGATCTTAATGAATTTAATACAAATTTTGTTTGTGAAATTTCTGTATCTGCCTCAAATGTTTTCTTTATTGCATGAAGTCCTAGCAAGTCTGATATTCCATCAAACTTTATATCAACATGAATATCTTGTGATATAAGAGTTCTCACTCTTTCAATCTCCTCATCTGAGAACAGTCTTCCTGTAACTCTTATTGGCAGAGTAGAAGTTTGATAAAATTCTCTTAATTTTGGTAATTTAAATTCTAGTTCTCGTATAATTTCCTCTATCTCTGCTATTACACTCACATTCATAATGATTTCATTAGTAGTTTGGCTAATTTTAATATTATTTAACATCCTCTTTTCTCCTATCTAAAAGACTCTATTTCTATTGAAGCAGACATATTTTCTGTTATTTCTTGCATATTCATTCCAAAGTATTCTTGAAGTATATCTCTTACAACTTCTCCTGTGTAATAACCATGGCCACCTTTTTCAACCATAACAACAACTGATATTTCTGGATTATCAAATGGTGCATAACCAGCAAACCATGCTATAACTCTATTTGTATCTTTTCTTTTATCTAGCTCTGCAGAACCAGTTTTACCGCCAATTTCAATATCGAAATCTTTAAATATTTGGTAAGCTGTACCTCCTTCTTCTTCAGCAACTCTTCTCATTCCTTCGTGTACTGCATTCATTGTTTCTTGACTAATGTTTTTATCTTCTGTAGCTACTTTTTCTGTTTTTAGTATTCTGCTTGTATATTCATCAATCTCATTTTGAGAAACTAAAGTTCCATCTGAATTAATAACACTTTTTACTATTGACAAATTAATAGGATGTCCTCCATTTGCAACCATTGAAATGTATTTTGACATTTGTACTGGTGTGAAAGTATTGTTACTCTGCCCTATGGCTGCCATTGCTGTTAAACCTGCAGACCAAACTTCTCCTTGTTTAGCTGTATCTCTATCTGCAACAACACCTCTTGCTTCTGGTATTTCTATTCCTGTGTTTTGTCCTAAGCCAAAATATCGTGCATAATCTGCTAATCTCTCTATTCCCATTCTGTTAGAAACTTCATAGAAATAATAGTTACAAGATTTCATTAATGCTCCAATAACATTTAATGGTCCATGTCCTCTTCCATATGAATTGTAATACCAACAAGCCAAGTCTTCATCTCTATTGTTAGAAACCACATATGGTCCATTATCATTTACTTTATCATTAATTCCTATAACTCCTGACTCTAATGCTGCTACCGCTGTAACCATTTTAAATGTTGATCCTGGTGGATATGTTCCTTGTGTTGCTCTACTATAAATAGGTTTTAAAGATGCAGGGTCATTATATTCATTAAGTTTTTCTTGAGAGATTCCATTATAAAATAAATATGGTTCATAATCCGGATAACTTGCCATTGCTAAAATTTCGCCAGTGTTTACATTTGTTACAACAACTGCTCCACCTTCTGCTGGATATACATGTCCATCAAATCCGCCTTCTCTGATTTTTATAATGTTTCTTTCTAATGCTTCTTCTGCTATTCTTTGAAGATTAGCATCAATTGTTAATACAATATTAGAACCGCCAATTGCCTCTTGAGAAATATATTCACCTGTTACTGTTCCATCAACAGACATATCTATCTGCTTAACTCCATCTGTTCCTCTTAAATACTCCTCAAATACTTTTTCAATTCCTGTTTGTCCAACTTTGTCATCATTCTTATATGGATAATTATCTCCTAATTCTTCAAATTCTTTTTTATTATTCTCAGATAATCTACCCATGTATCCAATAATGTGAGATGCTAAAGTGCCTGTATGATATACTCTTACTGGATCTACTATAACATTAACACCTGTTAGGTTTTGAGAATTCTCTTGTAGCTGTACAGCACTATTTCTTGAGATTCTTGAAGATATTTGCATTGATCTGGTTGTAGAATATCCTATTGTAGTTATTGCATAACGAATTGCTAATATCTGTCTAATTGCTTTTACATCTTCGCTGTCAATACCATATTTATCTCTAAACAAATAGAAAGCTTCTTCTGCTGACGCAGTTTCAGGAATTTTATATGTTTTTTTCCATTCTGCCAATTCTTCTTCTGAATTAAAATGAAATTCAAATGGGTCTATGCTAATTGGAAAAGGATCTATATAGCCATCTCCATTTGCTTCTAGAATATTTGTCATAACTAAAATAGATTTATTTAGCTGTTCATCATCTGTTTTAGACCTATACATTTCTAGTGAAAACTGCATTTCTGTACTAACTAAAACATTTCCTGTTCTATCAACAATGCTTCCTCTAGCAGCTTCTATTTTAGCTTCTCGTGTTAATCTAGTATTAGATGTCTCTCTATATTCTGCTCCATTTACAATTTGAAGATTGAATAGCTGAAAAAGAATGATTATACCAACTAAATATACAATTGCAATAATTAAATTATATCTAAAATTAGATTTATCAAAATCCTTTTGGGTTTTCAGCTTTTTCACCTTCTTTTCTAAAAATATCTTGTTAATATATTATTTTTCTTAATATTTCTATCAATCAAATAACCAAGTTTTTGCATTAAAGGATATAACAAAATTGATAGTAGCACATTATATAATATTTCTATTCCGACCATTCTTAAGAAAGATAAGTATTCTCTATTATAGTTTAATATTAGTGAATTTATAAAGTATGTTCCGAATTCATATATAAATGTTGCTCCTGCAACCATAAAAATAATTGTTAATTTATTTTCTTTTGAAAAATTCTTATCAAAATAAGATCCTAAATATCCAATGATACATAACATTATTGCGGACGTTCCTATTGCCCTTCCATACAAAAAATCAAGAAACAAACCACATATTACTCCAAAAGATATTCCAAAAACTTGATTTGCAAATAATCCAATAAAAAGAATATAAATTATAAATATATTTGGCTTTATTCCAGCTATTGTGAAGCTATTAAGTATACCAATTTGCAAGAAATATAATAAAAAGAAAGCTAAAATTAAACAAACTACAATGATAATTTTTTTCAATTTTATTTAATCCTTTCTCTTAATCATTGATTATTAAAACTGTATCTATTTTTGAAAAATCAACCACTGGTTCAACTATTGCATATCTATCAGTAATATTACTTGTTGTAACAATTTCTTTTACAGTTCCAATAATTATTCCTTTTGGATAAATTCCACCAACCCCTGAAGTATATACTGAATCTCCTTGAATTAAATCTGCACCAGTTGGTATTAATGAAGCTCTTAACACTTGATTATTGTCAAGTGTTCCTTTACAAATAATACTTTCGTTTGTTGTACTAATTGTTGAACTTACTGTACTTGCTGGATCAATAATAACTTGTACTTTACATGTTGATTTTGCAACTGAAATAACATATCCTACAAGCCCCTTATCAGCAATAACAGTCATTTTCTCTCTTATTCCATCATCTTCCCCGACATTTAATACTAGAGTACTACTAAAATTGCTTACATCTCTATTAATAACATATGCTGGGATTGTATTATATGAAGCATATTTTTCTGCTAAATTCATATATTGTTGTAACTGTGTATTTTCTGCTTTAATTACTTCTAATTCTCTTAAAGAAGTCTCTAATTCGCTGTTTCTCGCTCTTAACTCTTCATTTTCTGCAATAATTGCTTCCATATCAGAAAAATAAACATCATTCTTTTGTATTTTATTTTTAATATCTGTAAAAACTCTTTGAATTGGAGAAGTAATTGCACTAGCAACTGTCTCTAAATATGATAATTTATTTACTTCAACATTAGAAAGAAATATTAATAAAATTAAAATAATAGCGGTTAAAATACCACCTAATATTTCCGTTTGCTTATTTCTATTCATAATTGTTCCCTTCTTAAATAAATTCTAAATGCTTTCAAAGCCGTTTTCACTAACAACGATATGATCTAATAACTCTATATCCATAAGTTTAGATAAATAACGCATTTTATTTGTAAACTCTATATCTAGTTTACTTGGTTTTGGATCACCACTTGGATGATTATGTGCTAATATCATTTTAGGAGCCATTTCTCTAATGGCTTCAAATAGTATCTTTTTACAACTTATATTAATATTTGTTTCAGAACCAGCAGCAATAGTTTTTATTTTGATTATTTTATTTTGATTATTTAGTAGAATCACTAGTAATTTCTCATTTTTAGAGTACTTTAATTCTTTTGATGCTAAATTTACAGCATCATCTCTCGACTTTATTTGAAGACAATTAGATACTGGATTAAGTATTCTTTTCGCTAATTCTCCTACTGCCTTTAGTCGTATCGCTTTTATAGTTCCAATTCCATTTATTTTAGCTATCTCTTCAATAGATAAATTTATTAAAAAACTTAAATTATTATCATTAGACACAATTGCACACTGCGCTATTTCTAATGATGATTTTTCTTTTGTTCCAGAATTAATTATTATAGACAAAAGTTCACTGTCTGTAAGTGACTCTTCTCCAAAAAACTTTAGCTTTTCTTGAGGTCTTTCAAGTATAGGCATTCTTTTGATATTACTCATTTAAGTCCTTTCTGTCTATTTTTGCCCTCTATATACTAAATTTTTCTGTACCAAAATATTGCTATAGCCATTCCGATTATACTTGCTATGTTAATTTTAAACATACATGCAAATGTAATTTTTAAAACACTTAGGTCTAAAATAACTGGTTCAGATAGGCCAAAGTTTTCACCATAAGAAAGCCACCATAAAAAGTCTACTCTCTTAGCCAATTCTCCAAGAAGTCCGGCCTAATACAATTCCTGATAACATAAATACTAAAAATATCCAAAAATTTTTTTCTTTTGCAGCCATATTTTACCCCCATTTTTTCTTACGGAAAATACTACTTTTTTATTTTTCTATTATATATTGATATAGCTATTTTTTCAAGTAATTTATAAACATTTTTTTAATATAATTTAATATACATTTATTAACATTTACTTTTACTCTAATTATTGTATAATTAAGTTATTGGAGGGATTACATGAAAATTCAGAAGATAAATGAAAACAAAATAAGAGTTATATTTGATTGTGAGGAACTAGAGCAGAACCACATTTCTATTCATTCCTTTTTATCAAAGTCAAAAGAAAGTAAAATTTTAATAGAAAATTTAATTCATAAGGCCGAGAAAGAGTTTAAGTTTCCCATTAATAGTGAAATTGACTATGACCTATTCTCTTTTTGCAATAAAGTATTTATCTTAGTAATTACCAAACAAAAAAAGAATCCATTTGATGAATATGATTCTAATTACATATTTTTAAAATTCGACAATATAAATGATTTCTTCGAATTTTCAGAGCTAATCAAATACTACACAGATACTCAAGAGCTTTATTGTAGCTTTTTTAGATTAAAAAACTTTTATTATTTAAGAATTAATTTAAACAAAAAAAATGACCTTTGGAAAAGGTCATTTATATCTATTATTTCAGAATTTAAAAGTCCTATTTTTCTAAATTCAATATCTACAGCATATTTTAACGAAAACGCAATTAGTTTCAAGGACTTTGGAGATTCTTTTTAAATTATACTTATTCTACATCTTTAATTACTTCAACATTATTTTCTAGTAATTCTGGATGTTTCAATAGTTTTTGCAATTGTTTAAATGAATTTGCATAATAATATCCATCACATATTCTTTCATCTCCAACAAATGCTATTGTTATGCATCTTTCTTGTTTTATATCATCATCTTCGTAAATATAGCTTTTTTTCTTCTTACCCATTGCAAAGAACATACTTGTTGTTCCAAAATTATATATATGATGATAAATACTATCAATTCCCAAAGAGCCAACATTAGTTAAAAATACACTTGTATGGAATGGGCTTGCAGATATGATTGATTTAGGCATGATTCCTTTTTTGTCCATCCACATTAAAATATTAACTGCTGTTTTTACAAGACCTGTTGGTATTTTTGCTAGAGTTCCAACTAATTCATCTGTACTATTGCTTGCACTTACTTCTTTATTTTCACTAATTATTTTGTCAAGTCTTTCTTTTATTTCAAATATATTTTCTGTTCCAGTATACTCAAGTTTTGTTAGAGTTTCTTCTCCCTCATCTGTTAAACTTTTCTTTATCATTAAAGAAACAAATATATTGTTTCTTGCATATACATTTCCATTTACAATAAATCTATTTAATTTTGGCCTTTGAGAAATTATTCTAACTATAGCAGCATAAATGACATGCATATAAGAAAGTCTTATTCCTTCTCTAGCTTTTTTGTCTATGTACTCATCTAATGGCTCTAGGTTAATATCTTGCTTAAATAATACTTGAGAATCGTTTCTCTCTTTCATAACTGTTGGTATAATTTTAAAAATTGGGTCAAGTGTTTTTAATTTCCTTCCATCTGATCTGTTTCCAAACATAATTTTCTCCTTTTAAGAAAACAGACTCTTTGTGTCACTTTATAGTAACATCAAAGGGTCCATCCCTGTTTTTTATATTTATCTATACAAATAATTTTGTGGGTTTAATGCTGTTCCATTTACTCTTATTTCTAAATGTAAATGTGGTCCAGTAGAGTTTCCTGTAGATCCTACTGCAGAAATAACATCTCCTTGATTTACTGTCTGTCCTGCACTTACGTATATTTTACTACAATGCGCATAATATGTTTCTATAGAATCCGTATGCCTTATAATTACTAGGTTTCCATAGCTTCCTTTCCAACCTGCATATATAACAGTTCCTGAAGCTGTAGCTCTTATTGGAGTACCAGCAGATGTTGCTATATCAAGGCCTGTATGTCCACCACTTCTTCTATTACTTCTACTACCAAATCTAGATGTTATTAATCCTGATATTGGCTCTATTAAAGCAATTCCTAATGCTGTATTTTCATAAGAAATTGTTGTTGATGTATTTACTGAAACAGTTCTTGTTCTTTTTATAACAGGCATTTTTACATATAATGCTGTTACTATCGTGTCTGTATCTGTAAAATCTTTTAAGCTTGACTCATATTTTAAATTATATGTAATCTCATTTTGATTCTTACTATTTTTATCTTTTAAGTCTTGAACTACTTTTTCTGCTTCTTCAAAGTTTGAAACATAGTATTTCTCAACTCCATTATCTAATATTGCATAATATTTATAATATGTTACACCCGAACCAATAACTGCTTCAAATATTTCATCGTCATTTGCTGTTAAGTCTTTTTGCAATAAGCACAATCTATACTCTGGGTTATGCTCTATTTCAACGAACGCTACATTTTCATTATCACCACTATTTAAGTATGTAGTAATTTTCTTTTGTAATCTACCTCTATCTTCTGTGTACCCTATAAATTCACCATTTAATGTAACACTGTACATAGGTTTATAGACAACAAAAACTACAAAACCAAATATTGCAAAACCAATTAAAAGCACAATAATAAGCTTAATCCATGCTCTTAAATGGATTACTATGTTTTTCAATATGCTAGTTATTGTTATCACCCCTTTGCACCCTTAAATTTCTATTACTAGATTATAATATTTCTAGCTTAAAGTCAATAGCATTTTTTTACAGAAAATCATTAAAAAATCTATCGAATTACTATAAAAACTATATTAGAAGAAAAAAGGTATAAAGTAAAAACTTTATACCCCTTAATAATTATGAATTTGTCATTTCAGATTTTACTATTTGAATCTGCTGTTGAGTGGCATTTTGTGCTGGCGTATAATAGCCTTTTGATTCTGCTAGTTTAAATAGTTCATACTGGAATGTTTCAGATGAATTTCTTAAATTTTGAAATGTTTGTCTAAGTTCCATATTTGCAGTTTCTAAAATAGCACCTTCATAATCTTTTAAACACGCTTTTGTTGATGATAAAACATCATTTACTATGGCTTTTTCTTCCATTTTTACCTCCTAACCTAAAAATGACATTAATTTTTGTTTTGAATTAAGTGAATCTTGAGCAGCTTTATTAAGAACTTGTTTGATTTGAGGGTCAACAGCTGTATCAGCATAATGTGTTAATTTACAATATGAATTCTCTTGTACTCCTATAAAGTGTCGAAGATTTTGTAATTCCATTTGATTTAAAGTTCCCATAAAAATTTCCTTTCTTTCAATTTTTATTTATTGTTTCCGAAAAGTAAATTTTTATGCGTTTTTATTGACAAATTCATATTTTTTGATTTATAATATATTTCGCTGGTAGCAATGCGCCATTAGCTCAGTTGGTAGAGCAGTTGACTCTTAATCAAATGGTCGGAGGTTCGAATCCTCTATGGCGCACCAAAAGCTAGGTTGTATAAACCTAGCTTTTTTTATTTTGCACTCAATAGTTTCACAGGGACGTTCCTTTTAGTGCCAAAGTGGAACTAAAAGGAACGTCCCTGTGAAACTCCTATAAAACAAAAAAGAGGGTCGCACCGCGACCCAGGTAGAAAGGTACTCATTCTTCGCTTACCTTAATTGCTTCAGAAAGCGCTTCAATGAGCTTGTCACATTCGGCAGAAAGTTCCTTGCGCGTTGCGTCACAAATAAACATCTTATCCACCGTGGCCATCAGGCCAATGACATCGTACACTTGGAGCCAATAATATGGTTTCATGAAATCCTGAAAATGCTGAAGAATAAACCCGAGGGTGTTTGAAGTAGCCAGCTGAAGTTCCGTCTGAAACACCATAACTTTTTGCTGCAGATCGAGGTATCCTTCTTTGCTCAGGGTAACTTCCGGGGTGCACGTGTTCTGCATAGAACTCATCCTTCCTTTTGTTTAATTGCAGTCTTCTGCATATAATTATTATACCACTTTACATAATATGAGTCAATTTAACCATATTTTTTACCAAAGAGTGTCCCTTTAGTGCCAAAATGGAACTAAAAGGATCGTCCCTGTGAAACTTCAATGAATAAAAAAGAATGACCCTTATTAAGGGCCATTCTTTTAGTATTTAATTAGATAAGATTCAGAAGTTTATGAGTTCATGATTTTTTCAAACTCTTCTCCATCTATCTTTTCTTTCTCAAGTAATACACCTGCTACAGCATCTAATTTATCTCTGTGTTCGTTTAATATATCAACTGTCTTTTGATATGCTGTATCAATAATTCTTTTAACTTCTTCATCAATTTTTCCTGATGTTTCTTCACTGAAATTCTTTTGTTGAGTGAAATCTCTTCCTAAAAATACTTCTTCTTGTCCTGATCCAAATGTTATAGCTCCTATTTTCTCACTCATACCATATTTTGTAACCATTGCTCTTGCAATCTTTGATGCTCTTTCTATATCATTACTTGCTCCTGTTGAAATATCTCCTAGAACAATTGCTTCTGCTACTCTACCACCTAATAATGATATTAATTGTTCTTCCATTTCAGATTTACTCATAAAAGATTTATCTTCAGAAGGTCTGTACATTGTATATCCTCCTGCCATTCCTCTTGGAATGATTGATATTTGATGTACATCATCCTGAGTTTCTAAGTAGTGACTTGCAACCGCATGTCCTGCTTCATGGAATGCAACAAGTTTCTTCTCTTTTTCACTAATAACTCTTGTCTTCTTTTCAGGTCCCATAGTAACTTTTACCATAGCATCTTCAATTTCTTGCATTCCTATAACATCTTTATTTCTTCTTGCAGCTAATAATGCTGCTTCATTTAATACATTCTCTAAATCTGCTCCAACAAATCCTGCTGTATTTTTTGCGATTGTTGCAAAATCAACGTCATCTGCTAATTTTTTCTTTCTTGCGTGTACTTTTAATATTTGTTCTCTTGCTTTTACATCAGGTGAACTTACTACTATTTGTCTATCAAATCTTCCTGCACGAAGTAATGCTTTATCTAATATATCTGGTCTGTTTGTTGCTGCAAGTACTATTACTCCTTCATTTTCAGCAAATCCATCCATCTCAACTAATAATTGATTCAATGTTTGCTCTCTTTCATCATGTCCACCACCAAGACCAGCGCCTCTTTGACGTCCAACTGCATCAATTTCATCTATAAATATAATACATGGTGCATTCTTTTTAGCTTGTTCAAATAAATCTCTAACTCTTGAAGCTCCGACTCCGACAAACATTTCAACGAAATCAGAACCACTTATAAAGAAGAAAGGAACTCCAGCTTCTCCAGCTACTGCTTTTGCTAAAAGTGTTTTACCTGTACCAGGATGTCCTACTAATAATACACCTTTTGGAATTCTGGCACCCATTTCAGTGAACTTTTTAGGAGATTTTAAGAAATCAACTATCTCAGATAACTCTTCTTTTTCTTCCTCAATTCCTGCTACATCATTAAATGTTACTTTTGATTTTGTATCTTGATTATTAATCATTCTAGCTTTACTCTTGCCAAAGTTCATTGACTTATTACCTTGTTGATTTGGATTCATAAATACTAAAATAAAAATAATAAATATTATAAATATGATAAATGGTGAAAATGCACTAATCAAAACCATTATTGTTGATTCTTCTTCTTGTGTAACATTAATTTGTCCACTTAAAATATTTTCTGTTATTTGATCCATAAATACGTCTAAACTTGGTATAGATACTTCTTTTTGTGTACTTTTTGCAGTTCCTTCTGCTGTTTTCAAAGTAACTACTGCAAGAGTCTTGTCAGAACTGATCTCTATACTCGTAACTTCTCCTGCTGCAATCTTTCCCATAAGTTCAGAATAACTCATTTTTGTATCTGGATTATTTAATGCTGCATTAATTAATCCAATAACAATAATTCCTATTATTAGCCAGGTTGCTAATGTCTTAATTCCACTTTTCAAAATAAATTCCTCCCATATTCTTATGTATGCTTAAAATATAGCATAGTAAAAAACCCAATTCAATAGGTTTTTTCAAAAGAAATATGTCTGTAACATTTGATTTTTAAAGCTTTTACGGATGCTTACTTTGTACCTTCTATATATATTTTTTTATTTTTTATTACAATTTTTGTTTTTTTGTTTGGGGTTAAATATTTATTACCAATATTATTGTTACAAAGTTTTATCATATCTTCTACGTGAATTCTTTCAACTCCTTGAGTAGAGCCAAATATTTTGTTTATTGAGTATAGAATTAGTCTTTTCTGTATAGCTTTATTTTCATTATTAAACCTCTTCAAATCTAATATAATTGTAGCCTTTTTTTCTTCATTATATACATTTAAATTTTCCTCTAAAAGCACGTTATTATATGCTTTTTCGGTTTCTGCATTCAAAAAGTCTATATCATCTTTTGCAATCTTAGAAAGTCTATCTAATGTGTCAATTATATTAGGATTCAATTCCTTCTTAATATACGGAATTACAATGTTTCTAACCTTATTTCTTGTATAAATATTTACATCATTTGACTCATCGTGTCTAGGATTCAAATTTTCATCTTCACAATATTGTTCAATTTTTTCTCTTTTTGATTCAATTAGTGGTCTTATATAATTGCCATTTTTCGCTTCTATACCTCTAAGTCCTGATATTCCTGTACCTCTAACAATATTCATTATTATTGTTTCCGCATTATCATTCATATTATGAGCAATTGCAATTTTATTAGAACCTGTTTTTTTCATTACTTCATTAAAAAAGTCATATCTAACTTTTCTGCCTGTTTCTTCAAGTCCTGTTTTATGTTCTTGCGCAATCTTTCCCACTTTAGCATTTAGAACAAAACATTGTATATTTCTTTGAGAACAATAATTCTTAACAAATTCTTCATCTATTTTAGCATTTTCTCTTAATCCATGATTTATATGAGCAACAAATATTTCTATTTTAAGTTTCTCTTTTAGCTCATATAAAATGTTAAGCATTGAAATAGAGTCTGGTCCACCAGATACTCCCAAAACAATCTTGTCACCTTCTTCTATTAAATTATATTTGTTTATTGTCTCCAAAACTTCTTCTTTTAACATTTTTTCTCCTTTAAACATTAAGGACGGACTCATTTGTAAAACGAGTTCGTCCCCTTTTGTTCATCTTATATTGGAACTCCAAGGAGTGTCCCCTTAGTTCCATTTTGGAACTAAAAGGAACGTCCCTATGGAACTAATTCCTCATCATTAAACCTTCTATCTAAATTTGTAAATTTTGTATAATTTGGTAGCCATAATAAATCTACAGAACCTGTTGAACCTGCTCTGTGCTTTGCTATAATTACTTCTGCTATATTTCTTCTTTCTGCATCATCTTGGTAATAATCATCTCTATGTAAGAATAATACCATATCAGCATCTTGCTCTATAGAACCAGACTCTCTTAAATCTGAAAGCATAGGTCTTTTTTCTTCACGTTTTTCAACACCACGAGATAGTTGTGAAAGTGCTATTACTGGAACATTTAACTCTTTTGCTAGTATTTTTAAAGATCTACTAATTTCTCCTATTTCTTGCTCACGTGTTGAGTTCTTTTTACCGCTTCCTCTAATTAACTGTAAATAGTCTACTATTACTAATCCAATATCTTTTTCCATTTTTAATTTTCTGCATTTTGCACGTATTTCCATTATAGAAATATCTGATGAATCTTCTATATATATTGGAGCTTCAGAAAGTCTTCCAAGTGTAGATGCAAGCTTTACCCAATCATCATCATCTAGTTGTCCTGTTCTAATTTTATTACTATCTACCATTGCTTCACTACTTAGAATTCTGTTACCAACTTGTTCTTTTGACATCTCCAAACTGAAAATAATAACTCCTCTGTTTGCTTTTACTGCAACATTTGTTGCAATATTAATAGCAAACGCTGATTTACCCATAGCAGGTCTTGCAGCTAGTATCATTAAGTCTGAGTTGTGTAATCCTGCTGTCATTCTATCATAATCTAAAAATCCAGTTGGTATACCACTTAATTTTCCTTTATTATTAAATAATTCTTCTAAATTAGCAAATGATTCAACTAAAACGTCTTTTAATGGTGTATATCCTTTTGAGTTTTTCTTTTGAGTTAAATCATATACCTTTTTTTCAGCCATATCTACTAAATCATCTACGTCTTCTGTTTCATCATATCCTAAAGAAACAAGTTCATTTGCTGTAGTGATTAAACTTCTTAACATGGATTTTTCATCAACGATTTTAATATATTTTTCGACATTTGCTGTTGTAGGAACTTTTTCAGGAAGGCTTGCTAAATATTCTAATCCGCCAACTCTTTCAAAATCTCCATTTTCTATAAGTTCTGCTTTTACAGTTATTATATCTATTGGTTGACTCTTAGAATATAAATTTAAAATCGCTCTATAAATTGCTCTATTATCTTCCCTATAAAAAGCTTCTTCTTTTAAAACTTCTATTGCACTTAAAACAGCATCATGATCTGTAAGCATACTTCCTAAAATGGCTTGTTCTGCTTCAATATCATGTGGTGGTACTTTCCCTAGTTCCATATTATTTCCATCCTTTTAAAAGTTATTATTCTGCAATAATCATCACTTTAACTTTTGCCATAACACCTTCATTAAGTTTTATTTCTACGTTCGTTATTCCTGCATTCTTTATTGATTCTGATAATAATATCTTCTTTTTATCTACTGTAATATCAAAATCTTTTTTTAATGCTTCTGAAATTTCTTTTGCTGTAACTGCACCAAATAATTTTCCGTTTTCTCCTGTTTTGACAGGAATTTTTACAGTAATTGTCTTCATTCTTTCAGCTATTTCTTTTGCTTCTTTTAAGTCTTCTTCTTTTCTGTAAGCAACAGATTCATTTTTTGACTTTAAATTATTCATGTTTCCAGTATCTGCAGGAACAGCTAAATTTTTAGGAAACAAAAAGTTTCTTGCATATCCATCAGCTGCATTGATAATCTGGTCTTTTTTGCCAACTCCTTTTATGTCTTGTTTCAAAATAACCTTCATACTTTTTCCTCCTTTTTATTTTTCTATTCTGACTCTAATAAATATTCATTAATTCTTACAACTAATTCATCTTTAGCATCATCTAAGCTAAATCCTTCTAGTTGTGCTCCAGCAAGAGTTATGTGTCCCCCACCTCCAAGTTTTTCTAGAATTAATTGAACATTTATATCTCCTATTGAACGTCCACTAATAAATACTTTATCTCCTATTTTTGCTAAAACAAATGATGCAGTAATATCACTAATTGTAAGAAGTTCATCTGCAGCTTTGGCTATAATTAAATTTGCATCTTCATTTTCTTCATCATAAACTGAAATTGCTATACTGTCTTCAATGATTTCAGCTTTTCTAACAATTTCCGCAATTAAATTATAGCTTTCTAAATCTGCTTGGAACCACTTCTTTACTTTTATAATATCTACACCATATTTTCTTAAAAATGCTGCAGCTTCAAATGTTCTAACACCTGTTTTAAATGTAAAGTTTTTTGTGTCAACCATGATTCCGCCATAAAGAGCCTCTGCTTCTAATAGTGTTAATTTTACATCATCTTGAGCATATTGAATGATTTCTGTAACAAGCTCTGCTGCTGATGAAGCATAAACTTCATGAAATGAAACTAGTGTATTTTCTATACAATCTGGAGCTTTTCTGTGGTGATCTATAATTATCTTTTTTTCAACTCTTTCTAATATATCTGGAAATTCTACATATGATGTTTTATGAGTATCTACTATTATTAGTAATGTATTTTCATTAGTTAATTCTGCAATTGCCTCTTCTTCAGTTACTAGTACATTTTTATATTCTTCATCATCTTTTAAAACTTCTATAAATTTCCCTAATGACTTTCCTGTTGGTTCTGAAACAATATTACAATTTATTCCTAATGATTTTGATAACCTATAAATTCCAAGAGCAGAACCGATTGCATCAATATCTATATTTTTATGTCCCATTACTAAAACATTACTTGAATCTAATATTGCATTTGAAATTGCTTGAGAAATTGTTCTTGCTTTAACTTTAGTCCTTTTTTCTACTTCCATAGATTTTCCACCATAGAATTTATATTGACCATCTCTTCTAATAACTGCTTGATCTCCACCTCTACCAAGAACAATGTCCATACCAGCTAAAGCTGATTTATATTTTTCATAATTGCTTTTTCCATCTGTAGAAATAGCTATACTCAAAGTAACTTGCGTTTTGTTATCTATATCAATTGTCTTAACTTTATCTAGAATATTGAATTTATCTTTTTCAAACTCTGTTAAATACTGCTGTTCAAAAACACATATAAATGAATCTCTTTCTGTTTTTATTATTAATCCACCTGTTTGTGTAACCCAGTCTATTATCGCTTTTTCAATTTTGGCTAATAACTCTATTTTCTGTTCAGGCAACACTCTTTGAACTATTTCTTCATAGTTATCTATCATTGCAACACCTATGCAAACTCTAGAATTATTAAATGAATCAAAAAGTTCATTATATTTTGTTTCATCAATAAAATAAAGTGATAGGACGTATTCTTTTCTTACTCTTCTGTCTCTTCTCTTACTTTTTATTACACTACCACGTATTCTATAAAACTTTTTATCTATATTAAATGCTTTATTAATTTCAATAGAATCATTGTTCTTTTCAATATCTAATTTTATTTCTTTTACTAAAGGATTTAATTGTGTATTTATATCTGCATTCTGAAATTCTTCTACAAATTTTTTACTTCTCCATATTATATTTCCGTTTGTTTCTATTAGCACAAGTGGAATTGGCGTATTTACTAAATTTCCTTTTGATGCTGTATCGACACTTGATGTAACATTTTGAATGTGATTTTCTATCTCTGTTTCTTTCCTACTTGAAGTCCATATTGAATATGCTATAACAAAAGAAAAAATAACAACAGAAGGAATAATCCATCTTAAATTATAAACACACAAAATAATACTTAAAAAGCCTATAAGTACTATATATAAAATATTTTTACCTATGAAATTATCTAAAAATTTACCTTGCTTGTTAGGCATAATTTCTCCTTTATATCATAAATTAACACAAGTATTATACTACTAATTCCGTTTTATGTCAATTTTTCAAGGTGTTTAAGAAAAAAGCTTGGATTTTTTCCAAGCTTTTAATTTCTTATTGTTAGACTAACTTTTTTTTCTATTCCTGTATATTCATCAATTAATGTTATTGTTACTTTTCCAGCTGAAACTCCTGTAACGATACCATTTGCATTTACTGTTGCAATTTCTTCATCATTTGACTCGTATCTTAATGAATCTATACTAGCATTTGATGGAGTGGTTTTAAGCTTTAGTTGCAACTCTTTGCCAACTCTAATTACACTGTTTGTCGTTGTAAATGAAACAGTTTTAATAGGAGTAATTACTCTAATGTCAAAATCAGTTTGTGAACCATCATATTTTACAGTAATTGTTGCTTTTCCATCAGAAACTGCTTGTATTTTATTATCAGAATTTATTTTCGCAACTTTTTCATTAGATGAAATTAATGTATATCCATCTGGTACTTCTTCCCCATCCATTGAAACAGTAATATTTAACACTTCTTTATCAACAGATGAAATATACTCTTTCTCTTTTTCAACAATAATAACTCTTTCTGGAACAGGCTCAGTATACACTAATGAAACATTACCTATATGTCCTTTGTTTAATACTAAATATATTGCACTAACAGCAACAATTATAAAGATTATGAATGCTGTTTTTAGTAAATCTCTTCTCATTTGAATTCACCTCTAAATATAAGACTATTCTAATTATACTTTATGAATCTTTTTTTATCAATATTTAAATTATAATTACTGGAACCTCCATTTCTTCTTTTGTTAATCCACAGTGAGTAGAAAGCTTTCCTCGTTTTCCTTCAACTAAAAATGTTTCTATAACAATAATGCTTGAGCCTACAGATAATGCTATATAATTACCTATAAAATCATCTATTTTGGGATGTTTCTCACCATATCCCAAAAAGTGTTCAGCTAAAAATTGTTCTTTGGTTAAAAGCATAAACTCGTCTTCTCCAAATGCCCTCCTAAATCTTTCTTCAAACTGAATTTTCATATTCTCTTTAACCCAAAATGCTACTGTTCTTGATTCCAAAGATGGTGGCATAATTAAACATTCCATTATTTCTGGATAATCTAATAATGTATATATTTTTTCTATATCTTTATGCCCATGATCTGCAGACACTATAACAATTGTATCTTCTCCTAATGTTTTGCACATTTCTTCAACTTTTTGTTCAGCAATTTTTATATATTCTTTTCCCTCATCAGAATATGCTCCAAACTTATGTAATAACCCATCTGGATTATCAGAATATGCCATAATAAATTTTTCACCAGGATTTTCGCAAAGCATTTCTATTCCTTCAACTATTTCATCTAAATTATCTGCTGTTATTGTTCTTTTAGATCTTCTTTCAGCATATTGAGGCATTATCTCATATGCTTTTACATTTGATGACGCTTTTTCAATTTGTTCGAAAACTGGTGTATATTTTACTGTTGATTCAAATACGTCTATTTTGGGATTTTTTAATGGTTCTCTAAAATATGACTCTTTGTGAGATAACATATCTATAGTTCTTCCATATTCCTTAAAATATTGTGACCAGGCAACCCATCCTGTTTCATATGGAGCTTTTCCAGAATAATATGCTGTTAATGCAGCTGTTGTGGTAGACGGAAAAACTGAAGTTACACAATCTACTTTTTTACTGCTAAAATATCCATCTGGTGAAAGTCTGTTTAATATATGCTCTCCCATTCCATCTAATATTAATAACACAACATTCTTATAGCCTCTTGACAATCTATCATCTAATGTTTTTAAAGTTGAATAATTTGTTTGAACATTGTAATATTTTAGGATAGAAGAAATTGTACTTAGAACACAATGATCATAATTTGGCATTACTATATCGTTTCTCATTTTAACTCCTCTTATAACAATTTTTCATAATTATATTATAATTTATAAAACCTTTCAAGCAAGAAAAAACGAAACGCAGAATTAATTCTGCGTTTCGCTAAATAAATTGTATTTTATATACTTTTTATTTCTTTGGTAATACTTTTTTCTTAATTACTACTATTCCTACAACCACGATCATTAATGCACCTAATACAACTAAATATGATTGTCTTCTAATGATCTCTTGGAAGAATGATCCTGTAGGTGGTGTAAACGTTACTAATTCTGTTGCACTTGCATCTCTTTCTTCTAATGAAACCTCAAATTCTCCTTTTCTTGGATTTGCGTTTCCTGGGATAGCTTGTACATCTCTTCTACCTGCTGTATTTTCTAGTATTACTATTTCTCCTAAGTTGTCATATGCCATATGATCTGCATCTTCATCTGCTGATATTGTTGTTTTTACTGTTAATTCTAGATCTGTAGAATATGCCATATCTTTATCATCTTTATATTTGTCTTCCCATATTGAATATGGTATTAATTCTCTTTCGAATCTTAGATTTGAACTAATTGTTGTTGGAACATCTGTTGCTCCACTTGTTCCATCTACCAATTCTCTTCTATTTACAAATGAGTTATATAAGTCATCTACGCTTAATACTAAATTATTCCTATTTCCTGAAACATACATTACTTCTTCTTTATCTTGTATTATTCCACCTGGTAATATATATTCACTCAATAATGCCTCATCACTTACACCATTTCCTAATAACTCTACTGCTGTAGTATTTCTCCATGCATGGTTTTCTTTCAAGTTATCTGATAATTCAAATGATATATCATTATCTACGTAATCTATTAATTGACGTACTCTTGTTTTTACCATTTGTTCTTTTTTCTTTGCAGGTTCATTTCCTAAATAATAGAATTCTCCTAAGTATTTTCCTACTTCAACTGCATCTGCTAACATTTTTTCTTCTTGTTCTTTTCTTTTATTTGCAATTATCTTTTGTAACTCAGATTTTATTGTTAATGAATCTGTATTTGCTATCGTTTCTCCTCTTGCCTTCTTATCTAGATTATTTATTACAGTTTCTTGTGCTTTTGCCAAGTCTTCTCCCAAATAATCTACTTCACCAATATTTAATGCTGTGTATTTATATGATATTTCTACTGTTGCACCTTGAATAATTGTATCGTCTGTATTTATGAATCTGAAGAATTTTGTTCCATTTCTTCTGTCTTCAAATTCTTTAAATTGTCCATCTTTTGTTTCTTTTGCTAATTTTCTTTCGTTTTTATTTACAGCTTGTAATACATCTGTTCCAAGAGAATTTGAATCTAGCTCTACTTTAGCTATTAAATATTTTCCATTTTCTAATTCTGCTACAATTGTCTTTTGTTTTAATTCTTTTACTTTATCTTCATCTGTAAGTAAATTTAATGGATCTATATTTACATCAAATTCCTCGTAACTTATCTTATAACTTGCATCAAATATAGTCTTTTTATCATTTGTAATTATCTTGATATTGCTTATTTGTTTATCTAATACAATCGCTGTTTCTGGTCTTTCAATTAAGCCTATATCAACATTATCTATTGTATATTCTGTAACTTCTTCTGTTATTTCTGCACCTGCACTATTTCCAATTATAATTGAAGTTAATTCACCCTCTAAACCTGCTTCAGCAAATTCATTACTGTCTTTAACTAATTTCATAATTGGAGTATCTGCAAACATGTAGTATTCTCTATATAGTTCTCTGTAAATTGCATCATCACTATTAGCTCTTCCAAGTAATGTTGCCATCTTATTCTTAATTGTTTCAGCCTTTGCAATTAATTCCATTCTCCTAATTTCATTATCAATTCCGTCTGAAACTTTTTCTTTCATTATTTCATTTAAAGCTATGTATTTTTCTGTCAAACTGCCATTATAAAGTGTTGCTTTAAAGTCTTGACCATTATATATAGCTGGCGTATATCCATAATCTTCCTTATCATAGTTTGCTACATATATTCTGTGTTTTTCTGGATTTCCATCTTTATCTAATATAACATTACCTGATTTATCTTTTACTTCAGTTTCATCATTCCAATATTCACCATCTGCTTTAGAAGCATATGCTCTATCTGTTATTCCATATGCATCGTCTAATTCTGTCTTGTCATTTCCATATAAGAATCTTACTGCAAAGTTTCCAGTTGGTACACTATTGAAGATATATTCTCCTGCTTCAGGAACTTTTTCTGGGTCATCAGGATTATCTATTCTTGCTTTATCTATTGTTACTTTTGATGCTGTTTCTGTTGTGCTATCAAATCCTGTTATCTCTTCTAATGTTTTTGTTCCTATTGTACTTAGTCTTGTATATGTTGGCCATAAGAATTCATAGTCTCTTTCAACTCCATCTTTATCTGGTAATCTCAAGATTTCTACTATTTGTGTTGTTAATCCTGCAATTCTTGCCTCATCTGCATCTTTTCTCTTTCCGTCACCATTAGATGATTTATTTTCTTTGCTATCTTCCCAAGCCACACCAGATACTTCTTTTCTATCATCTTTTAATAATAATTTTAGTATTGGTGCACTATCTGTATCATCTTCATAGTACTCTATAAAGTTATATTCTCTAATGTTTATATTGTCTGGTGCAGAATCGCCATCAACAACTCCTGCTAATTCGCCATCTTCATATACAGAATAGCTTGCAATTTCAACTATATTTGCTTTCTTTCCTGTTAGTATCGCATCATGTGCTTCATGTGCATCTCTTTTTTCTATTTCAAATGTTAGTTCTACTTCTAAACTTTGGCCTTTTGTTAAGTTTATTCCATTTCCTAAGTCAAATGTTAATTTTCTATAACTTGTACCATCTGATCCGAGAATTACTCCATTATCAGTAATTGAATATCCTTCTATTCCTTCAACTTTTGTTGGTTTTCCAAGTTCTGCATCTGGATAATCATTAAATGATTTAATTACCGTGTCGTATAATAATGAATCATTTGTTATTTGTATTTTATATTTCAATTCAACTTTTAACTCAAGATCTTGAATAGTTTTAATATCAGCATATTTCTTCATAAATGCATCATATATTTTTCCATCTGTCTGGTATACTTCTGCTCTATAGAAGTAATTTGATTTATATAGTCCTAGTTCAAATTCTTGTGTTATTGGGTCTTTTACTAATTGTCTTTCATATGCAGGTAAATCTTCTTTATCTGCTAATGTATTAAATTTAAAGTCTGCTACCTGAGTTATTTCTTGTTCTTTTCCCATAAATGTTACTTTAGCAGATTTTAATACTTTTGTCGTACCCATATCAGCACTTGGTTTTCTAACTAAGCCTAAATTAATATGGTGACAATATTCATATGCTGCTTTATATTCTTTTCCATCAAGAACTTTATCACTATTTCCTATAACAACTCTATTATCGAATGGATATTCTAATTCACCTTGTGTTTTTACTTTCATCTTGAATTCTTCTTTAACATTTCCATTCTTATCTGTTGTTATTAATCTTGAAGATACTCTATTTGCATTACCTTCAGAAATATTACTTGAAGTATAGTTTAATAATAATTCACCTTCAGTTCCTTCTGCTTTACCTATTGTATCTCCTGAAGCGCTTCTTGGTAAATATCCTTTTATTGTTTCAAGTTTTCCGTTTGCTTTTTGTCTTTCTTCTTTTGTTTCTCGTGCCATAGAATCATTTGCAAACGCATCTCTTCCTGAAGTTGATGCTCCAATATAACTTGAAGCCTGTCCTCCTCCTGTTACTAAATATTCTGTTGATTTATATTTTTGTCCATTATAAACAAATTCTACGTAATATGTTGTGCCTGCTTTCCATTTCAAATTTGGAGCTTCCCAATGTCCACCTTTTGTTAATAAAGGTTGAGAAATTCTTTCTGTTGTACTATTTCTTTCGTAAATTTCAGCTAAGCCTCCACCTACTTCATATACATATACTTCTATATTATCTAGTAGATTATCTTTTCCATCAAGTTTTCCATTAATTATAGAATTTTCTGTACCTTTTTCATCTATTGTAACTTCCTCTTCCCAAACATCTCCTGCTAGAGAAATATTGGTTGGAGGTATCGTTTCTGGAATAAAATTATTTTTTACAATAATTTTTTTCGTTTCATTTTCAGCAAGTGTTACTCCATTATTTGAAATATTTCCAAAATGCCAGCATCCTGTTAAGTCTTCTCCTAACACGATTCCACCTGGTAAATCGTTTTTATTTAATTCGTCTACAGTTACTCTTGGTGGAGTTTCTCCACTCCATTTTACCACATATGATTTATTTTGGTCTCTTTTTAAAGTTATTGTCTCTGAAACTGAACCTTGTGTTTTACCAATCTTTTGTCCCATTGCTTCAAATTCTGTTCCTGTAATAGTAACTTTTATTTGGAATTCTGTTTCTCGAGTAAACTCATCATATTTTTCATCTGCCATTACTTTCTTTTCAACAATTACTGTTCCACTCTTACCACCAGGAGGAGGTGGTGGTGTATATGTATTTATAACTTTAGCCTCTGTTGGTTCTTTTTCAGCCTTATCTTCACTATCTTTTTCATCTAAAGTTCCTGTCTGATTTTCATATGATACAGTATACTTAGCATCTTCTTCTACAATTTCTTTAATAGAATATGTTGGAGCACTTTCATCAGCTTTCCATTTGTATACTTTTGTTGATACAGATTGACCTTTTTTAATACTTACTCTATATGGTTCTTCATTACCAACTTTTATTTCAACTATATATTCTTTGTCTTTATTATCGTTATTAACAACATTTTTTGTTACTTTCAAACGTCCATATTTATATAGTTCAGTAGTTGGTTTGTTTGTAACTATTGCTGTTGATATCTCTTGATTGTTATTTTTTAAATTTCCAGAATCATTTTGAATTTCTAAAATTTCATATTCTGGCTTTTTATCATTACCACCTTCATCTTTTGTGTCAGGTTCTTCTGTAATTACATATTTAGGTCCTTTTTCAGAATCACCTTGCCATCTTATTTTTTCTGAGTCCCATGTTCCTTCACCTGTTATCTTTGGTGCTGTTACACTAAATGAAACTACTTCATCTGTTTCTGCTTTTTTTGCACTTACAGTTCCATCTGAATTGATTGTTACTTCTGAATACCATGGAGAATCTTCCTCATATTCATGGAATTGAAAACTTACATTTTTTCCATTTGATGTTATTCCTTTAATTTCTACTTTAAATTTAAATTCTTTGTCTTTTAAATCCTCACTAGAAATCTTTTTATTAATTTTTACTGTTGACTCATAATATTCAGGTGGTGGTGGAGGTGGTGGTGGAGGTGGTGGTGGTGGAGGTGGTGGATTTACATCATTAACTAATGCTGCTTCTTTAGGTATTATTTTTGTTGCTGGTACCTTTTCCTTTTTGCCATTAGCAAGATCTTCTTCGGATATAGGATTTCCTTCTTCATCAATTAAATTTCCTTCATTATCTCTTCTATATCCATCACATTCAATTAATTCCCCTGATACTATGCCATTTGAATCTGCACCTTCGAGAGTAAATCCTGATATTTCTTTCTTTTCTACTCCATCATCATAATACACATGTAATTCTTTTATTTCATAAGTTGGATTAGGGTCTTCTTCATTCCATATAAATTCATCTGAATTCCATGTCCATTCCCCTGTTTTATCATTATAATTATTATAATCTAATAAAACATTTATCTTTTCAACTTCTTCTCCATAAATTTCTTTTTGTTTCTTCGCAGATTCTGTTCCTTTTACTTTTAATTCGAACTCAAAAATTAATCCTTCCTTATAGCTTGGTGAAAATCTTTCTGGATTTTTAAGTGTTTTTATTAGTTTTAAGTATCCTATTTTATACTTTGGATCAGGGCCATCGTCATCTTCCACTATATTAGTAATTGTAACTTCTGCTGTAGTATCTGCAATAAAATGCCCTTTATTTTCTCCATCGGGTTCTTGATGTTCTGTTCCTATTTGTATAGTTTTTCTTATATTAGTTTCACCTTGTAAAATTTCATCCACTTCAAATTCTGGAACTTCTTTACCTTTAATCCACTCAATTTTTCCAGGTAATTGCCAGCTTTCTGTCTCTTGTGGCGTACTGCCACCTGTTGGATATTCTGGTATATTAATAACTATATATTGATTTTCTTTCTCTTTAAGTTCTTCTTCATTTAATTCTTTTGGATCATTTCCTGCCGAATATAATGTATTTGTATTTAAATCTAGAAATTCTATTCCTCCGCTTTCGTTTGGAATAACTTTTAATTTTGCATTTTTAAATATTTCATTATTATTATATTTTCCATCACCATCAATGTCATAGAAGAATGTTCCTGTAACAACTAACTTTATTTGATATCCCCTATCATGTAATGGTCTTACACGTTTCCAATAGTCTTCATCTGTTATTTTATATTTGTCTTTATTTACTTCATACCATATATCATCACTTACTACTTTTGTTATTTTTATATCTGCACTTTCTGTTTCTTCTTTTGGTGGTGTTTCAAGCTTGTTTGTGAATACAACTCCTATTGTGTAATCAAATTCCTCTTGATTATAATCTTCTGGATTTTTCATAGTAAGTATTCCTGAAGCCTTTTTATTATCTATGTTGCTTGCAAAATCCATAATCTTTTGTTTTTCTTTAGTTTCTGGATGTTCCTGTGGTTGTATATCAATTAATTTTGCATCTCCTGGTTTTAGTTCTATTTCTTCTATTGTAAATGCAGGATTATCTCCATATGTCCAATAATAATCATTAGACTCCCAAATCCATTCGTAGTAAACTTTGTTTTCTTCTCTATCTAGTCTCTTTTCTCCTTGTAAATCATTTACTTCTGTAACTATTTTTTCATTGCCTTTATCGACTGTTACTTTGAATGAGAATGTTTTACCCATTATTATCTTTTCGCCTTCGTCTTCTCCGTAATAGTCTTTTATAGCTTTTATGCTTTCATCATCTATTCTTTTAATGATTTTTAGTTTTGCATGTTCTGGTAGAGGGACTGGTTCTATGTTTATTAACCTAACTGTTGTATCACCTTCTTCAACAAACTTAACTGATGATGGAGTTACATACTCCACTTCATAAGCTGTTCCTGGAACTGCTTCTTCATCTGACAATGGTTGTTCTTGATATTCTTCTATTATTTCTGCAGTCGTTCTATCAATCTTTTTAGTTACTCTTTTTCCATTAACTATTTTTATTTCGTTAACTGTAAATGTTGGTTCTTCAGTGTACCATATTACATCTTCATCTGAAAGCCATTTCCAATCAGTATCTTTACTTATAATGATATTCTTAAATTCTAATGTCTCATTTGTATATAGTTTTCCTTTATACTTGAATGTTCCTGTTACAAAAGCTTCAAACTCAAATTCTTGATTTCCTAGTCTAGTTTCTTCATAAGCTTCATTGCCTTCTTCACCTAATGGACTTTCTTTTATATCTTTTAAAATTTGTAAACGAGTCCTTCTTTCAGTTTCCACTGGGTTTATGACTTCCACGGTTACAACTTTTTTATCATCTGTTAAAGTTCCTGATTCATTAATTATTGTTGGTTCTGGTTGACCATCTTTTAATATTTCTTTTACTTCATATGTTGGTGTAGTACCTTCTTCCCAATATACTAATGGTGCTGAAACTCTTTCATGTGGTCTTACATCAAGTATTACTGGAAATTCGTCAGAATTCTTTGCTCCACTTACATTAACTTGAACTTGATATACTTTATCTCTGTAGTTTGCACATAAGTCTGTTCCTTCACTATCTTTTACATGTTTTTCTACTACGATTTCTGCCATATTAGGAACGCTCATTTCTCTTTCAAGAATACAGTAATCATACCACTTTATACCTTCAAGCGCCCAACATAATGGCTGTGCATCAACATATGCTGATACACCAGCATACTGTAGTGAAACTCTTAAATTTAATCTAGAACCTGTACCTGATGAAGATTTTATAAAATAATATGTTCTAGTATTTTCTATCTCATTCCATTTAGCATTTATTTCCGCGCTTGTATGTTCTCCTTCAGCTCGGTCATATGCTGCTGCAAAATTAGATTTATCTTTATAGTTTATACCATTATAAATATGTGTTGTTTCTGCACCAGTTCCAATTATATCGCCCCAATCTATCACTGGTCCTAAATCCCCATAAGTGTCTGAATGTATTTGATGAGGTAAATCTGAAATACCCCAGCTATTTAGAAGCTCTAATACAAAATTTTTTATTTCTTCATAATTTGTCTCTCTTCTATTAGCTACTGAGCCATTTCCTGTCCAATTTCTCCATATATCAAGTATTAGTCTAGAAGTATCAATAACATTTATGTTTATCTTTGCAAATTTTCCTTCCATATTCTCATATGAACCTTTTGCATCCATATATTTGAACTTAACTTCCATTTTTTCAATATTATTTATTGCAGAAGTATCTTCAAATGTTTTAAATTTTATATAATAAACTTCTTTTTCATGTGGAAACATATATGAATCTCTCTCTTTATTTGTCCACACAAATTCAAAGTCGTCACCAACTTTTAGCTCGCCGCCTCCTTTTAAATAAATTTTATAATCACATATACCTGCAAACATTATAGGTGGCCTTGTTGCCTGCATATTTAATTTTGTATATGCTTCTATAAAATCTATTGCATATGGACCTACCACTATAGAATTGTCTTCTTGATCAATATATGCTTTTATATCTCTTAGATTATATGTACCTGTACTATCAGTAAAATCATCATCAAGCATCCACTGTGGCACGTAATCACCTTCTGCTATTTCTGTATAATCATCTGGATGTACTCTTTTTCTATATTGTGCGAATAATTTTGCTTCCTCAACTATGTCAGCTGCCCAACCAATTGGTGGAGTACTGATTGTTCCAGGTGTATAATGATATATTGCCCACCATGCTAGTTGAAGATTAAAGCCTTTATGGAATATTTTTGCTTTAACCCATCTACCTTCTTCATCTTCCATATATGGATCCCCATACCTATGTATTGGAGGGCCCTCGATTTCAACATCTGTTATTTCACCTGTTGCTTGAAGATCACCTGAAAATTTAATGTCGAATCCTTCCTTTCCTCCTGAATCATCAACTTCTTGAGGGGTCATTACTTGGCCTACTATTTCGCCACCATTAAGTTCATATAATCCGCCATCATCACCAAATCCAAAAGTCCTAGCTGATCTATATCTTACACGCACTTTTTTTCCTGGAATATATATCCACTCCTCCTGAACAGTCATCCACTCTTCATACTGATAATCTATATCCCCATCAACATATTCAAATGTTCCATCTGGATTTATATAAGGCATAACAGTTGAATCTACTCCAGTTCCTGGTGGATCACCCCATGCAGAATTCATTTCTGCTAATATATACGCTTCTGCTGGAGTAGCAGCTTCCACTCCCGTAACGTGATATAGTGTTCCTGTATTTGTTGTAAACTGTACAGTCCAACCTGGGAATACTGCGTTTATATTAGATCCAAAAACCTTTACCCAGTCATCATCATTTTCCAATTCTTTAGTTCGAGAAATCCAAGATAAAGCTGAGAAATTTCCACCATCTTGCATTGTTTGCATAAAATTCTCTAAATCTCCAACTAACTCAGGGTAATCTTGAAAATCAAATACTCCCTGAGGATTATTTCCATCATATAATCTATGATCTATCTTTCCTTGTGAAGTTTCCCTTCCTGTTATTTGTCCATCTTTTTGATTACATAATAAAAATTTATTTTTTTGTACATCTTGCCAAGTGTATATACCATCTGTGTGTTCACCTTGTATATGTGATTCTGCGATTATTACTCGTGCCTCTTTACCTAAATACTTTACGGTTCCTGCACGATCAAGTATAGATATTCCTCCGTTTGAATCAGCATCAGTTAACACACTAAGGCTCAACAGTACACTTAGTATTGTTGCTATTAGTGTAATTAATAAAATTAATCTTTTGTCTCTTAATTTTTTCATCTTTCCGAAAATCCTTCTTTACTCAATAATTTTCCTTTTTCTTGAAGTTATTTTTGTATATGCTACAAATATTACTATCATTCCTAATGTTACTGTTGTTGCAATTACTGAGAAGTAAATTAATTCTTCACCTGTTTTAACCATAATAGCAATATCTGCTGAAGACATATCATTTTCTCCTTGTGCTTTATTTCCTGCTTTTGAATTTGTATCTTCTATTCCTTTTTTATTGTAATCTTGATATATTTCAACTTGATTACTTACGACATCAGTATTTTCTTCAGTCATTTGTCTTGTTAACACTAATTTTAATGTTGCACTTTCTCCTTTTGCTAATTCTTTATTTGCTAAGGCATCTGTGTATAGGTTTCCATCTGATCCTGTATACCAATCAGAGTTTGAACCTAAACTTGAATTAAATGTCATTCCTTCTGGTAAATAATCTACTAGTTTTCTTGCAAATCCACTTACATCTCCTACATTTGTTACTGTTATATTATATTCTACATATACTAATGCGCCTGTTAAGTTCTTTGCTGCTATTTCTGTTTTTACTATTTTTGAATTATTATAATTTTCTGTTGTTGTACCTTTCATTGTTTGAACTGTTACTTTTGTAATTGATTTATCTATTTTTAAATCAAATGTATCTGCATATATTAATCCCATGTCTATTCCGGTTACACTTGTGCCAGATACTATAATTTGTTCTGTTACTGCTCCTGGTCTTGTTTTTCCATCTTGATTTATTTCTGTTGCTGTAAAATCTGAATTTGTATTTGATGCTACTCCAGATTTTTTGTAAGTTGTTAGCTTATATTTTTCTGAATCGAAATCAAATAGCACTAAATATGTTCCATCTTCTACATCTGAAAAAGTATATTTACCACTTGAATCTGTTGTTTGTGTTTGAACTACTTCTCTACCATTTATTAATCTAACTGTTAGTCCACCCATTCCTTTTTCTGTTGATGATCTCATACCATCTCTATTTTCATCAAACCATGCAAGTCCTGTTATTTTATATTTTGAACTACTACTTGAATCTGTTTTATTTGAATCAGTATTACTTGACCCTTTTGATGTTTCAAGAGGTTTTGCTGATTCTACTGATTCTTCACCCGGTTCAACAATATATGTTACTCCTTCAGATGTTATCTCATCAAAGTTATTTGCTAATACTGTTCCATAATTAACTTTTTCCGGATTATCATCAAGTTTTCCTACAACTGCTGATAACTTAACATTAAGTACTGCATTTGGAGCTATCGTAGTATTTACTACTACTTCCCTTTGTGCAGCCACATTTTGAGAAATTTCTTGTCCTTTAAATCCATATGTTAATGTTGTTGGATAAATTCCTTCTGGAACTTTATCTGTAAGTTCAACTTCATATGCTGCAACTTTTCCTTCATTTTTTACTGTAAATCTATACTCTATTTTTTCGCCTTCTTTTACATTCGTCTTTCCAGGTTCTTCTTGTATTATAGTTAATACTGGCCTTCCAACACTAATTTTTGTTGGAGATGATTTAACTTCACTTACTTCATTTGAAGTAACAACAGTATTAAGTTTTACTTGCATTATGTCTAACCCATTTGTAATTTTGCCACCTTCTAATACTGTCTTTATATATACTCTTTCTCCTGGATCTATTCTTTCTATATTCCAACTAACTTGTCTTTTTTCTTGATTATAATGTCCATAAACAGATGGCTCTACAATATCTGTATTTGTGTCTTGTATATATGCATCATTAAACTCTAGTCCTTCTGGAATACTCTTTGTAACTACTACATTAGTAAGTGGGAAATCATTTTCGTTAACAATTGTTGTATAGAAATTAATTATTTCTCCTTCAACTAATATTTTTGTGTGCTCATCACTATATTCTTGAATAACAATTTCAGCAGGTACTACTTTTATACTTCCAGATGTTTTTGTATTTCCTGTTTCCATGTCTTTTGCTGTAACACTTGCTGTAAAATCATAAGATTCTTCTTGGGTTTTAACAATGTCATATTTGAAATAATACCCATCTTCTTCAATATATTTTTTCTTTTCTTCATCAGAAATATTTTCTGGAATTTCTTCAACATAAACTTTATCTAAATATTTTGGTAATTCTTGTGTTCTATAAGTTATAGTAAATTCAATTTCTTCACCTGGTTCTAATCTATCTTTTGTTACTTCATATGGATATTCTTGTAAGTTTCGACCAGCTTTCAATGTTCTTGCTAATAAACTTACTTTTCCTTTAGCTTCTGCTTGTTCATATAGTTCTTTTGAAGATAATTTTAAATTGAAATCTTCCCAATTCTCTTCACCATTTTTTACTTCACGTGTAACATACTCTACTCCATCTGTTTCTTCTAATGTTACTTTTACATTTTCTGCATCTGCATCCCCAACATTTGTTGCCACTACTTTTACTTCAAATTCTTGATATTCGTTTGTTTCTGTTTCACTTGTTGTTATTTGTAAATCTATTTCTGGTCCTTCTCCCGTTGTTAATCCTACAAGATCTGCTACTTCTTGACCATTTATTTGCGCTACTTCTGAAAGATTTCTATAATATGCCATCACTGTTCCAAAAATATATTCATTATGTGGTAAATTTTCTGGAACTTCATATTCATATGTGAATCTAATGTTTTGCTCTAACCCCATAATATATTCGTCATCTTGTGGAACAATTAAATATGATTTCATGTTTTCTATATTTTCTGGATTTTCACTCCATCCGTTTGATTCATCTTCTAAATCTCTTGTTGCTTCTGGATTTTCTGAATAATATATCTTAAATTCTTCATTATTTCGTTCGTCTGGAACCAATCCTCTTGTTATTCTTACATTTTGTGTTGTTCCTAAGTTGTCATCATTTAGTATGTCTCTTACTCCTTCATAAGGGAATCTTCCTAGTATTACTACATTTGAAATATTGTTTTGATTATTGTTCATTACTACTATTTCAGTTCCAACTGTCTTTGCACTTGAATATATGTCTATTTTTCCTTCTTTTCTGCCTTGTCTTATTGATGTTAAATATGTTCCTTCATTATCAAAATTGTATACCGAATTTGCCACAACTACTCCTGTTGGTGCTGAGAACACTAATAATGCTTCTGCTAACCCTTCATTATTATAATTTGTTGCTTCTGCATTTGTTGTTTTCATTCTTATTAATCCTGTAGTTGCTGGTGTAAACATATCTACTTCTATATTTAATATAAGTTCTATTATTGCTCCATTTGTCATATAGTTTGCATTTATTCCGTTTTGTTTACCATCTAATGCTATTTTTATTGTTCTATTTTCTACTTCTGCCGTTTTTACTTCTAGTCCGTCTCCATCTCCCATTGAGCAGTTTTCTATTTCTATACTTTTTACATACTCTGGGAATTCTATATCAAATTCTGTATGTCCATATATATCTGATCTATCACTTGAATTGTTTAGTTCTATTGTCATTTTAAACTCTGTATTTTTCTCTGTTGTTGATAATGTATTACTTTCTAACTTAATATTTGCTCTTGTCTCTGTATCTGTTAATCCATCTTCTGTTACTGCATTACCTACTTCTATTTTTTCTTCTACATAATCATATTTTGCTTTTACTACTGTTTCACCTGTTACTTTTTCTAATTCTGCTATTATATCTTTTTCTAATGATATATCTTTAATTGCTTTTGTATTATTTATTACTAAGTTTCCTTCATTTACTGGACTTGTTGTTTCTATTTTTAGTTTTGAATAATCTCCTTCAATGTCTGTTACTATATTCCCGTTCTCATCTACTTTACTTTTTTTGTTTATTTTGATATCTAGTTCTCCATCTTCTAAGTCTGTTATTGTTATTTCTCCGTCTTCTCCTAAGATATCTTGTAAATTACTGCTTCCTACTACTATTTGTTTATAATAAATATCATCATTATCATATGTTTTTCCTGATTTATCTACATATGAATTATTAGTATCTTCTATTTCTATTCCTTCTACAATATCTTTATATGAAACATTAATTATTGTTGTTGAATCAAATAGAACTTCATATATTTCATTATTTTTATTTGCATAGAAATATGCTTTTGAAATATCATCATTATCTGCTTCTTTACTTATTGAAATGATATCCCCCGTTTTTTCTTTTAATGTATATTCGTAATTTTCACTACTTGATATAACATCTTCATTTTCTTGTCCTAATAAAGTAATCTTTTCTTCTATATTAGAATTTATTAATACTTCTTCATTTGTTATTTCTACATTTTTATATGTATAAGTTATTAAGTATTCATCTGTTCCTGGTACATTGTAATATCTTTCTTCTTCTATTATCTCTCTATCTAATTCTTGAATTGTATCTTCCTCGTTACTTATCTCTACAAGTTGTTTATCATTTTTTACTTTTATTGTAGTTAAATTATCCTCTGCGTTATATTCCCAATTGTTTTCATCAAATTCTGTCTCTCCATATCCTTTTCCATTTGTTCCTTGAGTTGAGTTTGCTAAAACATATACATTTGTTGGTAAGCTATCAAAATATGTAGGAGCTTGCACTGTTAATTCTGTTTCTTGTATTGGCAATGTATTTTCTTCTACTTTGCTATCTACTGTTACTTTTGTTTGAATAATTACTCCATCACCAAAATCAATATATTTAGTTATTTCTGTTTCGACTTTTCCTTGTCTTTCATCTTTCCATGTTAATTTTAATGTTACTTCTTTTGAAACTTCTTTTTCGTCTCCTTTTCCAGTAACATATATTCCTGTGAACACTACTTTAAAATCTTTAGACAAGTTTGTTTCATCAAAGTATTTTTCGTTTACATACTCAATTGGAATCTTTAACTCAAAAATATTTTCTGAATTTCCAATTTGCTGTAAATAAATTGTATTATCTCCTATACTTTGTACAAACTCTGGTAATTCCTCTATGTCTTGTATTCTAAAGTTTAATCCAGATCCTTCTTCAGCTTCCAATATTTCAATTTGACCATCTCTCAAATATCCACTTTCTTCAATTGATAACATCATTCCAACAGCAAGATTTTTATTATTTACATCACTAACAATCGAAGTTCCTGTTTCTCCTTCGATTTCTAAGTTAGCATCAAACGCAATATTTTTGCTTCCTGTGTCTGAACCATTTCCAAGTAAAAAATCTGTAAATCCTGATGCATAAGCTTTAGACACAAATGCAAAATTTGCAAATGTCATTGTAAAAATTAAAATCATTGCTATTAACTTTTCTCGTATCTTGTTTCTCTGCATTGTTTTAGCTCCTCCTACCACAAATGTGATTTCTAATTATATTTATATATAATAAATTTACTATTTTTCTTTTTTAGATACAATTACAAAAACGTTACATAGAGCTAGTTACAGGCCATAGTATTCATTAATTATCTACGGAAGTTATATTTGAAGTCTTTTATTTTGAAAAATATATTATTTTAATTACATTTTAAAATTTGAGCATTTTTCTACATTACAACTTTTTTACAGAAAAAATAAAAAGCCTAAAATCCTATTTTTTAATAGAATTTTAAGCTTTATTATTTCTCATATTTTAAATTCCTTGCGGATTAGCAATTTCATAAGGTTTTATATTATGATTTTATTCTTGTACTTCGATAACTGGTCCTGCATTTTCACCTTTAGTCTCTTCTAATCTAAGTAATAATCCCTTGCATTCTTCTCTACGTATTTCTGGAACCTCTTCTAAGGAGAAACTATCTGTAAATGTTATTCCTTTTGTCTTTTTTAATGCTTCCATATAATCAAATTGGCTTATAGGACCATTTCTGTATACCCTATTAACAAAGAAATCAAACAATCCATTTACACTCTTATATATTTCTCCAGGTCTAAATGCAGGCATTCCTTTATATCCATGTGAATATGCATCTCTTCCATTTTCTTGATTTTGAGATATTGTTTTTAAATAATAAACATTATCTATTCTTGCAAGTAATCCTACTCTATATATATTCTTTTGTGTATCTTCCCAATTAACGAAAAAGTAAGTATCGTTATTAGTCATCATAATCATAATCCTCCCCTTTTTGCTTTTCTAGCATTTTTTCAATAAATCTTTTCTTGAATTCTAAATTAGACATAATTCTTCTTACATTTATCTCACTTGGAGCATCAACTAAGTATTGTTGAAACTCTGGTAGGGCTTTGCACAATGATTCATAAAACTCTTGTGCAACATCTGGATATCTATTAACTAAATATCTTACTATTTTCTCGCCACTATCCCCAATTCCCATAGTTTGGGTTACATGATCAATTTTAGTATATGTAATTGACCAGTAGTTATTTTGTCTTGCAAACTCGTTTTCAGAAATAAGATCCACAAAAGAACTTCCGTGATCGAAAACTCCTAATGTATAATGATTTGTTACTTTATCTCTAACTAACGCCCAGTTTTTTGTGTGTCTATCAACATTATTTGTTACTGCATCTAATAATAATACTTGAACTATTTGTTTTTCGACTTCTTTATAATTTTGTTCATCTTCTATTTGTGCTTGCAAACAATAAAGCAAATCATCAAATACAACTACTGATCTCATTTTATCTAATGCTTGTCTATCATATTTGTGGAATAAAATTGTATTAATTCCTAATAAATCTTCTTTATCATTATCTATTATAATACGACTTATTGCTCCTCTTTCTCCAGTCTGTTCGTCTTTTACTACCGTAATATGAGGAACTCTTAATTCTTTACTAATTGGATTTTGCCCATCATGAAATACTCTTTTTCCAAGCAAACTCCATAGTTTTTCACAAAACGGTGCATATGGTGCATCATAATCCATTGATTTATAAACGCCTCTACCAAATTTAGCCATTTCACCATTACGGAATCTATAATAATCGCCCCATGTTGGATTGCTTCCGCTATTTCCTTGAGGATCTCTAAAAAGTTTAACAAAAACATATCCATCAAAGTCTTCTGGAACTTTTGCCAAGAAAGCACCAAATGTATTTCCTTTTTTCTCTTCGGCATCTTTATCATATATTTTCATTGGTCTATCTTGAAGTGGTTTATCATCTATTGTTTCCATAAATTATTTTCCCTCCAAATAATATCTATATTATACAATATTATGTCTACTTTGTCAATCAAGCCCATATTTTATATACTTTTATAATATAAAAAGTAGTATTTTGTAATACTACTCCTTTTATCTATCTGCATATTCAGAATCATCACTCTTCTTCTTGCTACCTAATCTCGTCTTTATATGAGTTTCAACTGCTAAAATTATTTTTTTAAGCTTAGCATCAAATCCTTTTTCTGAATTATCAATTACTATTCTATTTGGATGTCCTTCCCATACCTGAAGCATTCGGTCATCTAAAGCAATAGCATCTTCCGCACTTTCACTTCTAGCTGCATTATTTTCTAAAGTATAAAACTCCTCTGCACCTTTTGCTGCAGTTGTAAGATGTAAAACTAAATCATAACTATCTCTAACATCTTCAAATTTCCTACCAAATTGGCTTAATATGCTTCTTACTTTATCTGTGCCAACATATGCAGAAGGTTCTATAGCACTCCTATCACTTATTATAACAAATCCTTCAGGATGATTTCGAGCATAATCTTCTGCTATTTTTTCTTTTTGTAGTTGATAATCTATAACCTTTTTTGCAAATTCATCATCACTTTCTTCTCCTGTAAGCAAGTGCTTTTCTTTAAGTTCTGTAGTTGCTTCATTTATTATTATAATAAAGTATCCGCAAACTGGTTAATTCATTATGCAATCTACGAAGCGCTTCAGATTTTCCTCCACATGGTCCACCTGTTAAACAAATTTTAGAAACTATCATAATATTTCTCCTATAATTTTATTTATCTTCATGAACTTGTTCTTCTGATTTTTTTTGTACTTTATCTCTTCTATCCTTAAATCGGCTTGTAGCTATTGCAGATCTTGTACCTTCCATGACAGCATCTTTTCTTGTTATATATTTTCCATCTCCAACATCATGTAACCCAGTGCATTCTCTTCTTCTAAGATATTGATCTAAATCTGTACTTTTTATTTCTTCAATATCTTCTGCTGGTATTATCCATGAACTACTTTTTCCAAATGAATATGAGTCTTTTTTAGGCTCATATATACATACTACTTGTTCGCTTGCAAATACTTGAGTTACATTACCATTAATAATTGTTCTATTTGTATCATCTATTCCTGCCTCACAGCTTACATAATAATCAACGTCAATTCCTTGGTCTCTCAAAATACTTTCGTATTTTTCTCTAGCATTATTTATTCTGTTATATGCCCCTTGGTATGTATCATTTCCAAATGGTTGCTCAGGAACACCTGATTCTGTTTTACTAGAATACACTTTAATTTCATACTCATCTTCAGGATAATATTGTAAAAATGCTTTTACAATTCCTTCTATCTTATCTTGTGATGTTGTTGCAATTACTATTGTTATTCTTTGTTTTGCCATAAACTCCTCCATCTTTTATAGTATTCCTATCTGCCGTCATATGGGTCTGTATCCCAATCACGAACTAGCTTGTTATATGCAATTATACCTGATTCTGGTCTATCCAGTTCAGCTCTATCGAACCTTCTTAAAATTTCACTTGGATGTTCTTTAGTAACATCTATAAGATAATCTAAATCATCAATTGTTATTATTAAGCAACGTGTATATCTTTTCCCTACACCAGCTCCAGCTTCAACTTCTTTCCATACTTTCTTCCTTGATCTTGGACCAATTCTGGTATCTACAATTTCTTTTAAAAATTCAAACATTCCTGCAGAATCAAGATGATATTCTTCTTTTAGAATTTGTATTGCATTTTGTATAAAAATTACATCATCTGGTCTAGTATCATGACCAGTACTCGGATCCACTTTTTCAGGTTCAATAGGTGATTCTTCTTGTTTTTTTCTTTCTATTATATCTGCAATATGATCTTTTGCATATCTATTTCTTCCATCATTAAATTTATCAACTGCTTCACAAAATCTACCTGTTCTGTCATCTAATATCCTAATTCCTTCAATTGTTAAATCTGTTTTTAATCTTGTAATATCTTTTAATTGTGTGAAGTCATCTACATCAAGTGTTACACAATATTCATCAGTAATTAGTCCTACAAAATAATGTGTTTTTGTATCATCCCATATAAGACATATATCATAATCTCTGCTTGATATACGTCCTCTAAATAATTCCATTATTGATTTTGCAAGTATTCTAGAAATTTCGAAACAATTTCTTCTATTGTGTTGACTTCTTTTTTCAGCCCACGCTCTATCAGTTCTTCTTCCATATTCATCAGCTAATGAAAATGTTTCATCATCATTTCTCTTTACATAAGATAACACATTATCGTCATATGTATAATCTTCACATATTTTTTGATATATTTTTATAATTTTCTCTTCATTTGAGCATTCTTCAGAAGATATTTGTTCTATAAAATCTTCTAATTCTCGTGGTATTTCCCATTCACTTCCATCAATAGACATTTCTATATCATCAGTTTTTTGTTGATCATAACTATGAGTATACATACCGCTATAAATACGTAAGAAAGCACCATCATCCGGTTCAAGAACTAACCTTGGTTTTCTTGCTAAATCATCATTTACCAAACGGCTTAATCTACTAATTCTACTAAAATTCATAAACTATTCCTTTCTCTGGTTACCCACCAAAATATTTATATTCATTCTCTTCTGAATTAAATATAAAAAGATTTTTATCAATATTCTTCAATGTTACTTCTTTTAATGTTTTATCTATACTATCTAACAAATATGTTTTATTTTCATATTCAAAATAAAAACATCTTTCATATCTTTTTTCAATATTTTTAGTATCTTCTTTCCATATTTTTTCAATACTTATTCCTGTACTTTCTACTATTGATCTTATATACTCAAAAAATCCTTGTGAATCAATATTATATTTATTAACAGTATTAACAACAATATTAAAATATTCAATAATACTTTTCCCGTTTAAATTTCTTAGAGCATTTTCTATTTCTGGTAGTTGATCTGGTTTTCCTTTATTATAGTTATCTACAACTTTTTTAAATCTTCCTGTTTCATCTCTTAATATATGAATTCCCTTAATTGTTAATCCCATTTTTAAACGAGTTAAATCTTTTACACTATTAAAATCATCTTGATCTAGAATGATGCTACAATTCTTACCTGTTAACCCTACAACATAATGAGTATTCTCTCTATCTCCAAGCATAATTGCTTCTAATTCTTCTTTGCCATCAATTAAAGTATTAATTGCTTTTGCATAAAATCTTGAAAATTCATAGCATATTCTTCTATTATGTTTTTTCCTATTTTCAATCCAGTCTTGATTAACGATTCTTCCATACCAATCTACCGCAATATATTTGATATTATTAGGATCACTCATATCTCTTCTAAAAAAGTATAAAACATTAGCATCATAAATATAATTTAAGCAAATAAATTCATACACTTTTAATATTTTTTCCTCTAATGTAAGTTCATTATTATTCAATAATGAATCTACCAATTTCCTTACTGGTTCTTCCATTTCCCATTTTACTGCATCATATTCTATCCAGTCTTCTTCTATATTTCTCTTGTGTTCTAGTATTATTTTATAGTTTCCATCAAGATTCTTACATACATCTTCATAAAAACTTCTTATATATTCATCACGCATTTTAATCTCTTTTCATTAATTATATTTTACTGTTAAATTATCAGTTGGTTTTATTACTCCATTTTGAAGTAATCTATCATATGTGCTTTTTGTAATTAATTTTTGGTATGTTTCTTCCAGTTTTTCATCTAAAACACCTACTCCTACCAAAACTTTAAAAGCATTTTCCTTGCTAATTTTAAAGAAAAAAGCTTCATCTTTTAAATATTCTTTTATTTTTTCATTAAATGAACTATTTTCATTTTTGCTATTTTTTAGTCTTAACATAGCTTCATTCATTACTTTAATAACAATCAATTCATCCATCTTTTTTCTCCCTTATTCATTAGTTAAAGTATACATTAATATTTTACTATATTTTAAGCAAAATGTCTATATTAAAAAAGTTCCACAAGGAACGTCCCTGTGAAACTCTTTATTACTTTTTACATTTTTAAAATATTTTCTGATGTTATATCTTTGGCTGTTATAGTACGTAATACCTTCTTTGATGTTGCGTTTTGAGTATTTGTTGCATGCTTGATAATTGCCTTTTCATATAAATTTCTAACAAATCTTGCATTTCCAAAACCTTCTGTGTGCCTATATTCTTCTATTACTTCTTTTGCTTTTTCAATAGCAGATTTTTCTACTGTAAAACCAGATTTTTTAAACATTGATTTGAATATTTCAATTAACTCATCTACTGTATAATCTTTAAAGTCCATTGTATATCCAATTCTAGAAACAATACCAGAATTAGATTTTAAGAAAGCATCCATTTCTTTCGTATAACCTGCAAATATAACAACTAAATTGTCTCTATAGTTTTCCATAGCTTGGATTAATGTAGCTATACATTCTTCATTAAACTGACTTCCACTTGTTCCTGGCTTGCTAGCTAATGAATATGCCTCATCTATAAATAGTACACCACCTAGTGCTTTCTCAATTACCCCCATTGTTTTAGGAGCTGTTTGACCTACATACTGACCTATTAGGTCTTTTGCTGAAACTTCTATTAATTTGTTCTGTTCTATATATCCTAAATTATATAATATTCCCGCTACCATTCTTGCAACAGTTGTTTTACCAGTACCAGGATTTCCCAAGAAAACCATATGTAAATTGGTATCTTTTACTTTTAAGTCGTCTCCTGCTTTACTTTTAAATCTCATTAAGCTTACCAAATCTCTTAGCATTTGTTTTACATTATCTAATCCAACCAAACTATCTAACTCTTCAAATATCTCATCAATTGATTTATTTTTATCATATTTTGGTATAGATTCTGAATCAATCACATTATTTGTTTGATTAAATAAAATCTTTTCCATAAGTGATTTAGCATATTCTGTAGAATTTAGTGTTGTTTTACTATATGTTTCATTAATATAATCTAATAGTTTTACTTCAAACTCACCTGAAATTGTATAGTTATTTTTAAGATTAGAAATAATATCTTGAAAAATCTCTTGACTTGTTGCTGATAAAGTTTCTAATTCAAAATCAAATATTTTATCTCTTAAAGTAATACTTGCACTAAATAACTCATCTATTTTTTCTCTGCTTTTATCACATATAATTGTTGTAATACCATCTAATGCACTATAACTAATAATTGATCTTTCAAATATATTAAGCAACTTATCTCTTTGAGCTTTATCTTTGTTAAGTAGACCATCCACATCTTTAAAAACTACTATACTATTATGAATATTGTATAAGTCTGTAATGTTAGAATCATCTTCTACCACATAAAATGAACGTTCAACAGCTTCATCATTTTTCATATAATCATAATAATAAAAGCTATCAATAATAATATTTACAATAGTATATAAAGTTTCATCATCATTAGTATATAATCTCATATTAAATGGGATATAATCTTGTACTATGCCTTCTTTATATTTTCTTGCATAATCTATCATTTTCTTTAAAACAAGTTTTGATTCATCTGTTAAATGTGCTTCTTCTACTCTGTCGAAAAACTCTTGAAGCTTTGCTTGTTTTTGTTCTTCAGTAAGAACTTCTTCTACTTCCACAACTGCTTCTTTCTCTTCATTAGAATCTTGTTTTTCTTCTTTCTTCTTTACTTCTATTTCAGGAATATCTACATTTTCACTTGTTGTTTCTCTTTTTACTTGGCTTGTCTCTTTTTGAATCATTTCTCTTCTTTTAGCTCTATTTAGTAATTCTTCTCTAGATCCAATTGCATCTATTTTAGGTATCCTATCTCTATTATATTTTAACTTTCTATCTCTTTCTCTTGCAGCTTTAAATGCTTCTGAAGTAATTAAAGAAAAAAAGTCATCATACATATCACTTAAAAATTTATTTTGTGCACTCTTATCCATCATTTCTCCTTCTAAATAGCTTTTTACCTAGTTTTTTTATATTTTGAAATCTTTCTTCTTTTTTCTTTTTGCGTTTCAATCGATCTTGTTCGCTAAGAACATTTTCAACAACAGCATTAATATCTTTTTCAAAACCAATATATGTTAATGATGTAGGTGCATTACCTTTAAGATATCCTTTTAAAACATCATCTGTTCTCTTTTTTAACTCTCTGCTTTCATCATTGTCTTCAATGTGATATTCAGCAATATCAGCTTCTTTTTCTTCAGTTTCTTCTATATGCTGTTCTTCAACTTCATCATTTTTTTCTTTTAAATCTTTCTTCTTGTTCTTCTCTACTGGTACAATTCTCTTATATCTTTTAGAATCGCCATTAGAATTCATTAGTATATATTTCATATTTACCACCTAATACAATATTTCTATTAATAAAATACTATATAGTCATTAAAAAGTCAATTATTAATTCTCTTTAGAAAACTACTATTATTTATACCCAAGTTCCACTTCTAACTGCATTTCCTCGCTTTGCCTTTTAATTTTTAAATTGACTTTGTCTTTTGGATTTTTAGAATAAATATATTTTTTCAAATCATTCATTTTACTAACTTTTATATTATCTATCTGTAATATAATGTCTCCTACTTGTATATCATAATTTCTAAGTGGGCTATCAATCGGAATTGATGCTATAAATACTCCTGAATCTATTTTCAATTTTGATTCTAAATATGGAATAACCTCTTTATCATATCCAAAAATTCCAAGATATGCTTCTTCAAACTTACCCTCTCTTACTAACTTATCTAAAATTGGTTTTATGATATTAATTGGCACTGCAAATCCTATTCCATCAGCATCATTAATCTTTACTGTGTTTACTCCTAGTAATTCTCCGTTTGAATTTATTAGTGCCCCGCCCACTATTTCCTTCATTAATTGTAGCATCTGTTTGAATTAAATCTTCCATGTAATTCTCATCATCTATTTTAATTGTTCTATTAACTCCACTAATAATTCCTTTTGTAATAGTTCTTTGAAATTCAAAACCTATTGGATTTCCGACAGCATATACTTCTTGTGTTAAATAAATATTATCAGAATCTCCTAACACTATATAATTAAGTTCAACTGCATCTATTTTTATAATTGCTAAATCAATATTCGAATCTGTCCATACAACCATTCCATTATATACTTGTCCATTTTCCAGTGTAATATAACAATTACTATATTTATTTCCTGATACATGGTAATTTGTAAGTATATAACCATTATCTGTTAAAATAATTCCACTGCCAATACCAACTGTTTCCTTATTAAGAAAAACCGAACTTGTTGAGTTTTGCAATTTGGAAATACCAACAACACACTTTGTGATATCTTCTAAATTTATGTCTGGTCTGTTATCAACAGTTTTTGAACTGTTTGTGGATAAAAGTTCTGCAGTGTATTCACTTTTAGTAATTGGTTCATATGTTGTTTCATCAAGTTTAATAATCAATATACAAAGAAGCGCTATTATAACAGCCATTAACACAAAAATAATAATTCTATCTATTTTTATCTCGTTTTTATTCTCATAATACATTTTTCATTTTCTCCTAAAAATAGATTTCCATTATTTCCATTTTTTATGCAAAAAAGAAAGTGACAATATATCACTTTCTCTTTATAAATTAATCTTCTTACTGTATTACTTCTGGAACAGGTACTACAGGCCCTCTTCTTATGATTTTCTTCATTGGACTGTATGTATCTGTTGTAATAATATCTTTTGAAATAACATTTCCATTTAATCTTACTTCTTTGTATGTTGTTGCCCTACATCCAGAATGTCCACCTTGTTTTACTATTTCTTTTCCTGGAGCTAGTGTTGGGTCATCTTCATAAACTGTAGCAAATGGTATTGATGATGTTACAACTGGTATTATTTTTATTTCATATTCAGTCTCTTCTGCTATTCCGTGAAATTTAAATTCTGCTATTCCATTTTTTACAGACGCTTCTATTTTTACTGGATAATTTCTTGTATTCTTAAATTTAAAATCTTTTGTTCCCCATACAACTGTTGCATCTCTACCTGCTGGCAAATATGAAGTTGTATAAGTATGGTTATGTCTTTCTACTATTTCTAAATTTGCTAATAAAACAGCATTATATAATGTAGAAGATATTTGACATATTCCTCCTGCTAATCCATCCACAACTCCACCATCTTGATAAACTTTAGCATCTTTGTAACCTTCTTCAACTGTTCTTTTACCAACTACTTTATTATAAGAAAACTCTTCTCCTGGCATAACAACAGTTCCATTTATTTTATTTGCTGCAATTGCTAGATTTGTGCTTCTATTTATATTACTTGCATCATATTTAGTAGAAAATTCTGAAATCAAATATGGAAATGCTTCTAAACCTAAATCTTTAACTGTTTTGTTTGCTTTTGTTATGTTTAATTTAAATTTATATTCATCTGAGTTTTTACTATCAACTTGATTTTGAGCTTCCTGAACAGATATAGCCAAATTCACTCCATCTACATCTGGATATAATTTATATGGTTCTGCTTCATAATATGCATCTTTTGGTTCTGTGTAAATCTCATTATATATTTTTTGCATATCTATTTTTTCCGCTTGTGTTTGAAATACTTTTAGTTCTATTTCCTGAGAAAAGCTATCATCTTTCATCTCTAAAGCATTTCTATCTAGTAAATCATTGATTATTTGTTCTTTTAATAAATCTTTATCTATTGTAAGTCCATCTATTCCTTTATTAACAATCAATTCATCCTCTTCAATATAGTAAGCTGGTTCAACAACAACTCCAGGAATATTTGAATTTATTTCATCAATCAAATTGTTTAATAATTCTTCATTATAACTATAAGCTAAATCAACTTTTTTCCCAAAAATATTTGTAAATAGTATACTATAGTTGTTCTCAACTATATTTCCCGCTTTTCCTATATTATAGGCTTCTTCTATAGCACTATCTATATCATAATTAAATTCGATTTGATCTGGATTAAAATCTGTTTCATAATCATTATTATATTTAATATTTATAGCTGGAATTAATTCCTTCTCTATTCCCTTTGAAATTACATCTTTTGCTTCATCTTTTGTTAATCCTGAAACATCAAAGTTTTTAATAGTAATTCCCTTTGACATTGTTGAACTTCCTGAATCCATTATTGCAAAAACTGTAGACATTAAAATTGCAATAAGTATAATAGCAACTATACATACAAATATATATGTTTGTTTTCTTTTAGAAGCAATCATTTGTTTTACATATTCTGGCTTTTCATTTTGTTTCTTTTCTTCTTCTGTTTTTGCCTCAGATATGCTTGGAACTATTTTTGTATCTTCTATGTTTTCTTGTTTTAATTGCTTTGATAGTTCAGCTATATTATTAATTTTATCAACTTCGTTTTGAGGTTCTTGTACTTGAGGTTCTCCATTTTCAAGTTCTTCTGATGCTTTAATAAGATTTTTTATAGACTCATTAGCTTCTGTTTCCTCTATTGTCTCTTTGGGTATTTCTTCTCCGTTTATAACAACATTATTTTCTTCTAGTTTAGCTTTATCTCTTTTTTCTATTTCTTTAGCACTTAGAACATTGTTAGTTGTCTCAACTCTTAGTTTTTTAGCCTTCTTATTCTTATTCTTCTTTTTCTTCTTTGCAGCAGACATATAAACTCCCTCCATTTTATACAAAAATTATATTATCATATAGTTTATTTTTGTGCAATACAATTTTTTTGTACTAGACAATCAAAAAAATTATAGATATAATAGCCTTAGAAATATTATTTATATTATATTCAGCAATCATTGTAAATTTACTATACCAATAAATAAAATAAAAGGGGTTGATAATATGATCGGGCATTTGATTTCTAAAATTCGAAAAGAAAAAGGAATCACGAAAACACAACTTGCAGACGACACAGAGATAAACATTGGGCACTTAACTCACATTGAAAAAGGTGAAAGAAACCCAAGCCATAGAGCACTGAGGATGATTTGTTATAGATTAGGAATTCCATACCAACCTATGTCTTATTTATATGATAGAGAACTATCAGAAGAGCAAGAAGAATATGGTTATATTGATCACATTATTTATAATCAAGTACCAGCCATTTCAAAAATAAATGCTTATATTACCTGCCCAGCAGATTTTCCAAATGCTTCTTTTGCATTTCAAGTTCCAGATGATAGTATGGAGCCAATAATTAAAAAAGGTTCATATTCTTTCATAGAATTAAGTGGTCTAATTGGAAACAAAGGAATCGGTTTGTTTCTTTTAAATGGAGAATATATTATAAGAAGATTAATTTATAAAAATGATAAATTTATTTTAAGAGCAGATAATAAGAATTATAAAGATATAACTGTAAATCATAAAGATATTTTTCAAATTATAGGTCGTGTATATGTTTAGTTTTACAACAAAATTACAAGTTTGTGTCCTTTGTGTAATTTTTTAAAACATACTTGAACAAAAAAATCTTTAAGACTATAATAAATGTAGTTCAATTTTAGGAGAAGTCAATGGAATTAGTTAAGAATATTTTCTTTAATACAGACAGGCTTACAGCAAACAGCACTGTCAAAATTTCATATACAGGTAAATTCTTTCAAGATGAATCAAAAGAAGTTATTATGAGATATGCTTTTGGTGAAGATTGGGAAAATTTCATTGAAACTGAAATGATTAAAACAGAATTAGGTTTTCAAACCGAAATAGAACTAAAAGATAGTAACACTTTTGGATTCTGCTTCAAAAACGAGAATAACGAATGGGACAGTAACAATGGAAATAACTATACTTTTAACATAGAACATCCAGAAACTGCTTTATTAGTTTTAGAAGATTCTTCTGGAAATCAATTAAGGCATTTAAGAAAAACTTACATATGGTCAAAGAAAATTAAACTTGCAATTTATAAAATTTTAATTTCAATTCCAAAATTAATTACAGGAAACTTTAGAAGAAAAACAAAAGCTGATTAAAAAATCAGCTTTTTTGTTTTATATAACAATTCCTCCGTTTGGTGATATTACTTGCCCTGTTGTAAACTCATCTTCAATAAGCCACTTCACACATCTTGTAATATCAACTGGATTTCCTTTTCTCATTAACGGTGTTTCATTTATTACTTCTTGCCATTCCTCTTCTGACAAATTTTTATTCATATCTGTATCTATGGCTCCAGGCGCAATAGAATTTACTCTAATATTTGATGGTCCAAGTTCCTTTGCTAAAGATTTAGTTAATCCGTCAATACCAGCTTTTGCAATAGAATAATGTACCTCGCAAGATCCACCTGATATTCCATATATTGATGAAATATTAATAATACATCCTTTATGATCTCTTATCATATATCTTGATGCTTCTCTTGACATATAAAATGCTGAATATAAATTATTTCTAATCATTTTATCAAAATCCTCATCTGTTATATCAATTATTAATTTTGATTCAGATATTCCAGCATTATTTATTAATACATCTACTCTTCCATATTTATTAATCGTAAAATCAACTAACCTTTTGGCTTCTTCAGATTTTGACACATTTGCTTTAAATATTTCTATATCTACACCATTTTTATTTAACTCTTCTTTTAGACTGATTGCTTCCCTTTCTGATTGATTATAATTAGCAATTACCGTACAACCATTTATTGCTAAGTTATATGCTATATTTCTTCCTATTCCTCTACTTGCTCCTGTTACTATTATTACTTTATTCATTTTTTATCCTTTCTAATATTCTTCATATAAAAGTGTATTATTTGGTAATGGAATATAATTGCTTAATTTTATTACCATTGTGTCTTCAATTATAGCTGTACATCCGTTTTCCGGAAAATCAGATAATTTTTTTATTTCATCGCTTCTGACTATTTTTTCATAAGTTTCATCATCACAAAAATTAACTTCTTCTCCAAGATAAATTCTTAAAAATTTTTGCATAGTTCCTATTGATCCATTATATGAGCCATGAAAAACAGGGTTTAAAAATGCTTGTCCTACTGTGTAATTATATAAGTTTACAGCTGGAGGATAATTATTATCTCCAATAATACCAACTATACATATTGGCATTCCTCTTTTATACCCTTTTGTACTTTCTATCCTATCCATCATCCTAATTGAAACTGAATATGCTTGATTATATCTCATTTTTAAACACGCATATGATACATTGTCTGCAATATAATAACTAATAATAATGTAAAAACAAGCTATAACTGATACTAATTTTACAATCTCAAATTTATTTACATTTTCAAGTAATGCAAAAGTAAATGGAATTATTAGTATCATTTGAGCTGCTGTTAAAATCGAAACTTCATTTGTAGTAATTAATAAGTCGATAATGTTTAATCCTATTGGCAATACTAAAATAAATATTATTGCCAAAGCAACTTTTTTCTTATCTTCTTTTATTGAAAATATATTTAAAACAAAAGCTATTCCAAACATTAGAAGGAACAACATATAAAATATATCTCTTCTATAATTTGTATTAAATATTATATTGTCTTTTATGAAAAATCTTCCAAAATCTTTATATGAATTTAAAATTGTATTTCCTAAACTCAAAAAGATATTACTTATGCTAAATGTATCAACATCTTTATATGTTGTAAGTGCTAAATTATTTATGTGTAATAATACTAATGTTATAACATAATATAACAAACCACCTATTATTACTACGTCGACTGTTTTACCAATATTAATAAAAGTTTCTTTTAATTTTGTATTGTTTCTTAATAATTCAAGTATTGAAATCATTATGCAAAGTCCTATAGTTACTCCAATATAGCTTTGATAAATACTTAATGATAATGTGAATAATGCTGTTGTTATTACAAGTCCAATATTTTTATGTTTAAATTTATATATAAACCAAATAACAAGTGTGGCAATTAAAAAGTTACTGCAATATGCAAACGCTGTATAAACATATAAAAGTGTTACTGTAAAAGTTGGTGTAACCGCTAAAATTAATGATGTAAAAACAACAGATATATTTCTCTTAAACTCAAATAAATCAACCAAAAAAACCGCTAAAATTGCCATTATTATAATGCATGAAATTGTTGATATTGTAGGAATAGCCATATAGAAATTAAATGCTTCCATTATTTCTATTCCCCATCTTCCAAGAGTTTTCTCAAAAACGCCTAGTCTACTTGATTCCATTGAAATCCACAATCCATCTTGACTCATTATTGTACTTGTAAGCATTGTTATATGTGTTATTATTCCAACAATAATAACAAGTATAAATGCAATTTTCTTTTTGCTGTCAAACCAATCTATAAACTTTTTAATTATTTTCTCTTCCATAAATAATCTCCCAATTAAAATCAGTTACATTATACAACACTTTTGGCATTTTTACTATATAAAAAAGAATGTTATTTAATATAACATTCTTGACTCATACAATTTTTATAATATTCCTAAATGCTCAAGTAGTATTTTGATACCTATAAATATCAAAATTATTCCACCTAACAGCTCCGCTTTATTTTGATACTTGTCACCAAATTTGTTTCCTATTTTTACACCACACATTGACATTACAAATGTTATAATTCCTATAAACGCAATTGATGTAAAAATATTAACATCTAGAAAAGCAAATGTAATTCCAACAGTTAATGCATCTATACTTGTTGCTATTGCTAGAATAATCATTGTTTTAAAATCAACATTGTCATTACGTTTTTCTATTTCGTCATCAAATGACTCTTTTATCATATTGATTCCTATTGCCAATAACAATACAAATGCAATCCAGTGATCTATATTTTCTACTATAGTATAAAAAGAATCTCCTAGCAAATATCCTATAGCTGGCATCCCAGCTTGAAAAAGTCCAAAATATAATGCAATAATTATACATTTTTTTAAATCAAACTTTTCCATTGAAAGTCCTTTGCAAACTGAAACTGCAAAAGCATCCATTGCTAATCCAATACTAATTAATAATATTTCAAATATACTCATTATCTCTTCCTCAAATAATAATATATTACACTTAAAAACATATAGAAGTCAACTTTTTATTGATTCAATTTTATGATAATGATATAATTTTTAAAATTAGATTTATTAAATTTAAAGGAAATATTATGGAAGAAAAAAACACTAAAAATTGGAGTTTCTATACTTGTTGCTTTATTGTATATTGTTTTATAGGATGGGTATATGAAGTTATTTGGGAATTTGGAATTGGAAACGGTTTCGTAAACAGAGGCTTTCTACATGGTCCATACTTGCCAATTTACGGTTTTGGAGTTCTAATCCTTTTGTTTTTACTGAACAAATTATTAGAAAAAAAAATAAAACTAGGAAAAATTAATATTACTCCTATCTTAGTATTTTTAGCAATTCTTCTTATAGTATCAGTAATAGAATATTTTGCCAGCTTTGTAATGGAACTAATTTTTCATAAAAGATGGTGGGATTATAGTTATGATATACTAAATTTAAATGGCAGAATCTCATTAAGGAATTCTTCTCTACTAGCACTTGGTGGCTTTGCACTTATATATTTAGTACAACCTCTATTAAATAAAGTTTTTAGTAAAACTAGTAAAAGAACTCTAAAAGTTTTTTCAATTATCATTATTTCTGTAGTATCTATAGATTTTTTGATTACAATCCTAGGATATATAATAAAATGAGTTTCTTAA